>Ga0058702_10000093_pt1 | contig 82811 bp, 81 predicted proteins | sample AgamicOrSfe_FD_83781 | JGI IMG/M metagenome (GOLD analysis project Ga0058702, IMG submission 83781) | Agave microbial communities from Guanajuato, Mexico - Or.Sf.e | ecosystem: Host-associated > Plants > Phyllosphere > Phylloplane/Leaf | place: Guanajuato, Mexico | collected 2012-05-30 | reverse complement strand
TTCTCCATCTTATGACGGAAACGCTCCGCTAGAAAAAGTTCAGGTCCCTTCCCGCGTCTTCTCCGAATAATCTTTCACAAGATCTCGTCCCGCATCTGGAAATCATTCACGAAAACCAAACATGTCTTCCATGCGAAATGCCGTTCAGCGGCGCAATCACAAAGAGCGCGCTCAGCCCCTCGAACGTTCGAGATGGGGTTTGCTCGAAAAGCACAAGGATTACTCTCTACGAGCGAAAGATCACAATGAGAAGAAGAGGCGCATGAAGGCCTTGCGACAAAAGGTCGCAGAGCGCAATCCAGATGAATTCGCTTTTGGAATGATGAGTTCGACGACCAAGAACGGTATCAAGATCACGAATAGAGGAGAGCAGAACGGCACAGACGGACCGCTCAGCATGGACGTGGCCAAATTACTCAAGACTCAGGACGCCACCTACCTTCAGACTATACTTCAGCAGACTCGCAACGAACGGGAGAGGGTGGAGAAAGAGGCGATCGTTGCGGGTGTTGGAGTTGACGTCAATGGGACTGGACCTGGAATCGGAAAGCGCACGGCTTTTGATGAGGGTGGGAACGCGCTTGCACGGTCGGAGGATCTTGCAGAGGACGATGGCGACTCAGAGTTTAATTCAGACGACAGCATGGACGAGGATGAAGCGAAGGCATCCAAACTATCGAAAGATCAGCTGAGGATACAACGTCAGCAGAAGCGATCTCAACAAGTACTTAGCAAAAGGCTGGAGACACTGGTGTCAAGAGAGAAGCAACTCTCACGAGCTCTGGACCATCTCGACAGTCAACGCGCAAAAATACACAACACTGTCGGTGGAGTCAACAAGAGTGGCGTCAAATTCAAGCTGAGGGAGAGAAAGAGATGAAGGAGGAGAATTTTGTCTTGGTCTTATTACATTCTACTTGGCATACGCATTGCGCCATCCAAGCGTATGCATACACCATTGAGCATCTTGTTCTCGATACTCGACCTCACCAGCTGAGCAAACTCATCAGCCTTTCCGGCTCGCCTCGGAAACTCCATCACACGCTGCAGAGACTGTCGGACCTTGTCCGTCATCATGGCAGTCATCCTGGACTCGAATAGAGAGGGTGCAATGGTGACCACCCGGATGCCGTACTGGGCAAGATCTCTTGCCAAAGGCAGTGTTAAAGAGCGCACAGCACCCTTGCTAGCGGCGTAGCTGACTTGCCCTGGCTGGCCGTCATACGCTGCGGACGAACTGACAAGAATGATGACTCCACGCTCACCATCCGAGCCATCGGGATTGGTCTTGGTCATGAGCGGAAGACATTGCCTGACAAAGTCCAGGGTACCACGAAGATTGACGTTGAGCACAAAGTCGATGGCGGACATCGGGATAGGGTTGTTGTTGCGGTCGATCAGCTGCAAAGGGATCAATATGCAGGCACCATTAAGTATTATCAGACATACCTTGCCAGGATTTCCTACACCTGCAGCAGATACAATACCACCGATTGGTTTTCCAGTCTTCTCAATCCATTTTGCGACGTTCTTGACCGCGCCCTCGATGCTTTCAGATTCGGTGACATCGCATTCGAAGAAGACGGACTTTTCCTGACCGAGTGATTTGACTGCTTCCTCGCCAGCTTCGTGATTAAGATCTAGAACAGCGATCCATCCTCCTGCTGCGGCCAAGTCCTGACATGTGGCTAAGCCAAGGCCAGAAGATCCTCCGGTGACGATGAATGTTCGGTCCTTGATATGCATGATTGTCTGTGCTGTTTGTGTAATGAGATGAAGAGCGTAGAGCTACCGATCAATTTATGAGCCAGGAGAGTCTTGTGATGAGCCGAGCGCAGAAGAGATGCCGCGGCTCTTTCACATGCCCCAGATTGACACGGAACGTGCCGAACCCCAGCTCCATGCGGCTCTGCTCTACGATCACGCCAAGCGTCGCATGACATTTCAAGGTTTCCCGACATTAACATTCACTTCATTCACTTCTACGCGATCCAAATCTTTCGAAGCTTACGGTCTTCCTTGCGGCTACAATTAGCGCGCTCAGAGTTGATAACTATCTCCTCCTTCGTCTCTCGACTGAATCTGGCAGTCCACAAAAATCGAAACAGCGCGAAAGCGCGCAAGTCACAATCATGGCATCACCTGCCGCAGAAGGAACCCAAGCACAACCAGTCACAGTCGCAGACCAAACAGGAACACCACCCGCCGACGATGGCCAATCCCGACGCCCCAGAGATGCGCGCTTGATCCACCTCGTGCTCTCCTCGCTCGGCGTACACAACTACCAAGAACGCGTCCCACTGCAACTCCTCGACTTCGCCTACCGCTACACATCCTCGGTGCTCTCGGACTCGTTACGGCTGAGCGCAGAAGGCTACACCGCAGCAACAGGGACGACGAGTAAACGCGCCGACGCCGCGGCCGGCAGCGACGGTAGCAATATCACAGTCACCGCATTGCGCCAGGCAATCGCTAGTCGCCAGGACTATACGTTTCAGGGACCGGCGCTGCCGAAGGATTGGTTGATGGAGCAGGCGAGTGAGCGCAATAGAGTCATGTTGCCGAAGCCGGAGAGGGCGTGGGGGGTTCAGCTTCCGCCGGAGAGGTATTGCTTGACTGGTACGGGGTGGAATCTCAAGGAAGAGTGGGATAGTGAGGACGAAGAGGAGAGTAAGGAGAAGGATATTAGTAAGGAGCAGACGAACGGTGATGGTGATAAGCAGATGGGTGGTGTTGATGAGGAAAGGACGGAGGAGGTCGAGGGTGATACTTTTGAGGATGTCTTTGGAAAGGACTCGGATCGCGAGATGGATGATGCTTGAGGATCGAGTGAGAGGTCCATGGGTTTTGCGAAGCGAGGCGTTCGGGGTTTAGACTTGATATTTGGGACTTGGTCGGCGTCAAAAGTCACATGCAAAATGGAGGAGCGGTAGTGCTGGTGATGATATGCAGGAGTCAATAACTATCTGCAATGACCGACACCCTTCTGTGTCGCATCCTGATAATATGTCCTTGAACCGTGTGCATGAACCGCGAACGTTCTCCTCTCGATCCAGAGTTCTTGCGCCTTTCCCACATGCTTGATTGTTCCTTGTCGACCGCTATGCGGCCACATCGTCATGAATCCCAGCGTCTAGCACCGGCGCCTGCACCTCGTGCTCGGTGATATGGTAACAATAGACACGACAAGGCGTTCTACTTCGTTGACTCCGGTCTCAGGCATTAATCCAGCCAACTCAATCGACCACAGCAGATCCCATCCAAACCACAGCATGCCGGAATCATCTCTGATCCTGACTCCTCTTACCCTCCTCATTCCCCTTCTTCAACACGCGATTCCCATTCTCATCAAGGCCCCACCACTCGCGATGGAACTTCTCCTGCTCCTTCCTCTTCTCCTCCTTCTCCTCCCTCTCTTTCCTCCTCAGATCCCTCTCCGCGAACCACTGACTTCTCGCCGCGTCCTGCTCCGCTTGCGTCGCGTACTGGTTCATACATGTGTTCATCGCTCGCCGTTGCGGCCGGCATACGAATGGTGCTGTGAAGGTTCGATTCGTGGCGCACGAGGCGAAGTCGCGCACGAGGTCGGCGCAGTGGTTTCGGACGTTCGCGTGATAGATTTCTCGCCTGGAGAACATCAGATAAGGCACCGAGGGGAGGCAGATTGAACGTACACTTGCGCTTCTTGACTTGAGGAAAGTGGAATTGGCCGGCCGGAGGGAACGCTGCTGGGGCCTATTGTCGGGCGAGAGGGTCCTGGTTGTGTACTCATTGTCGCCATATGTGTCACCTGATTTGCTGGGTCATAGTACGTTATCACTTTACTGCTGTTGGTGTTACCGGCGGACTGACGTACTGACGCATGGAGGTGAAGACGGGATGTCGAAATCTAACCCGAAGTGGCTTAGCGTCGAAATGCTGGTCCAGAGACGCCTAATGTATCATATATACATGTACCTTTTTATTCTTATGTGGTTTGATGATGTGCCTATGAGATAGTTATCGGTCTCCGCCAGATGTACATAGTTATCGTGCTTTCTAAATGCATATCAGTACTCGGCTAATGTTAGCATAGGCTGTAGCATTAATCAGATGTCCAGAATCTCATGAACAAGATTGGTAGCAGGTATGCTCTCGTCCTTTTGACACTAGCTTTCAGCAGTGTTTTTAGATCGATGGTCTGGGTATCATATATGCAAACATCTATGCGCCAATATCTAGTCCGCCTGCGCTGCCCATGTCATCTCCCTCCATTGCTCCATCATCCATATCGTCATCTTCATCGTCGCTAAGACCTTCGAAACCCACGAGTTTCTCGTTCTTCATTTCGGCTGTGATCTGTTAGCACTCTGTCGAGGTAGGTGCACAGTAAGTACTTACTACCCCATTCAACCACATATCCGCTCTGCACCTCACAGTCGGTGAGCTTGGTCTTGTCCTCGTCCTTTGGCTGTCCTCCAACGATTTTGCACCTTCTGCCAAGAATGCAGCCAGTCAGTGTAACGAAGTCGCCAACGGTGACTCCGTCCATCAGCAAACACCGTGTAAGTCTGCTGCCTGTTCCGATTGTGCAGCCTACACCAATAACCGACTCCTTGATGTTCACTCGGCTTCCTATGGTGACGTTTTCTGCGACCAAGCTGTCTGATTCCGAGATTCGTGACTGAGCTTGTACCATGTCCGGATGAGCGACCTTCGCAGTGTGCGCGAGATGTGAAGGTGTGGCGCCTGTTTGGATGCATTCCGCTATCGATGGTAGCTTTGCCAAGCGAAGAGATACGGAGAGAAGTAAAGAGGTTGTGTCGACCCTTCTGATCAGTGGTTGTGTCGAGACGTTTGCTGCTGTGAAAGGCGGCTGGACGTAGGCAAGAAGCGGCGGTATTGTTATCGACTTCTGAGGCTTCAGCGCCGCTTTCACCGAAGCAGGGATGCGCGAGGCTCCAGATCCGAGTGACGGTGTCAGTGCAGGAGGAGCAGGCGCGGTGCGGATAGATGTGCTGCTCATGCCGGCCAGATCAATGTCATCTTCAAGAGTCATGCTCTCCATCATCATGTCGTCCGCGTCCTCATTTTTGGTCTCTGGATCCAGTATACCTCGAAGGCCCATTTTTTCCGCCAACCCTTCTTGCCAGCTAGCCTTCGCCCACCATCCCAGCACGTCTTCCGCGATCGAGTCGAACTCGTTTAGCTGCATCATCTCCAAAGCCCAATATGGAAGAATATAAATGTGCGCGTCTCTGTGGTTCATCTTCATCTTGACGTTACCGTGCTTCTTTACAAGCATGTGTCGGATTGGCAATGACTTGTGCTCCTCGGTGATATCTTTGACTGTACTCGATGGTATGCTCAACACTACCTGTTCGATGTTTCTGCGAAGGAACTTGTCGGGTACAGGCACGGTAGGCGGCGGTATCGGTGCTGTCGCAAGAAAATCGGTTTCGTCGCGCTTCGTACTGATCCCCTCGAGACCTTTTGTGGGAAACCATACGCCCATACCACCCCTTCTACCATTTCTCTCACCGCCTCTTGCATTGTCTGCTTTCACACCACCTTCGAGACCACCTGACGCCCCACCAAGTCCAGCTTCTAGTGTCATCCAAGTCTCGACAGGATCAGAGCCGTCCACCTCACAGATGAGATCGCATGGTAGGACGATGAAGTCGCCGGTGATCGCCTTGACGACCTCTGGTAGTCTGAAGATTTCACCAGTACCGGTAGTGATATCCAGATCTTTCGGTGCAACGACTTCCGGCTTCGGTGTAGGAAGGCTGGTGAGATGTGGATTGGTAGCAAGAGCAGACAAGAGTGGAGGGGCGCTTTCGGGAGGTGTGATCAGAGTGATATCTATAGCAGTCGTTAGCAATGCGTTGTAAAGTATGAGCCACCCTCACTGACCAGTGACACCCATGCGATAGCACCAGTCCAACGCATACCATACCATAGGCCTATTCGCAATTGGTATGAGTGCCTTTGGGAATTCATGCGGATTTGAGGTGAAAGGATTCAGAGATGCTCCAGGTCCACAGAGAATGACCGCCTGGAAACCTGGCGAAGGGAATGTAGCGGCAGGCATGCTGATGCTGGCTTCGAGGTTATGATGGGAGGGGTAGGAGTAGACGGAGCGCGCTCTAAGCCCCGATGTGATTATTTAGTCTATGTCCACAGACACCGAGTGCGACCGGTACAATCAAGGTATCTTTCTCTAAATTTGTGACTTGGGATTTAGATGTAATATGTTTTCGACCAGTGAGGACTTCAAATGAATGCTCCGCAGCACAACTTTACGCGCACCAGTCATAAATTCTGCCACGAGTGTCGCGGTCCAGCTCTCACCGCCGTCGGCACACCTACTCGAAACAATGAGCGATCGTGTGGGGTCGTCGGGTTGTCATTCCAGCCACGCCAAACCGAGGCTCGAAGCCCCCAGCTTCAGCCACAGTAAACATAAACGGTATCGACTGCTGACGTTCACTTCGTCATATCCATATATCGACTTCCATGAACGACTTGGCCACATGTCATCTTACGACCGCTACGATGCAACGAGGAGGAGAAACGTAGTCGGAAGGACTGGGAGATCAGCACTCGGCTACTGGATACCATTAGCAATCACAGTCACAATCGCAACAGCAGGTCTGGTTGCCTGGATATGGAGTGAGCGAGAAGGCGACGACGAGGACTATGATCGAGATGACGATGGGCAATCGAAAGCCGAGCAAGCAGGTAGAGCCTACAGCGGACCGCCAGGCACAGAAGACACGAGAGAAGCAGACTCGGCCGATGAAGGACTCATGGCTAGGATGTCAGGCGCGATACGACAGACACAATCGCCGCAGGAATTGTTTGATAATGCGGGAAGAATGGCTTCTGCAGCCGGCGCTGCGGTAGGCTTAGGTGCCATCAGCAGCAGAAGCGGCAAGAGCAGACGAGCCGTGCGCAGCGAGAGGGAAGAAGGGTTCTCAGACCACGAGCGGTGGAGCGAGGAAGCAGTCACACAGCGCACAGAGGAGCAGACAACCACTGAACGTAGCCGGGGCAAACCGCGAGCGAAGAGGACCATTGCTGTAGTATTGAGTGCAGAGTGGAGTCTCTCACGTCTAGAATCCACCGACGATTCTTTCCAGACCGAGCACGCCGTAAGCTACCTCTTCGGCCGGCCCAAGACGTCCACTAATGTCCAACAGTCCATTCTTTCACATCTACCCGAGCACATAAACCCAGACACAACGAACGTCTTCGTCCTGATCTATGCGCCGCATCTAACAAGCCTACCATCAATCCACGGGAACCCCACCTCGGATCCTGACGATAATTCGTCGTTCTCCGCACTACACGACCAAGCACTCTCCCTCGTCTCCCAGCCAGAGATGATCCTACCCTTCACGACACCAACAGGCTACATCCACATGTTGCGCCACCTGGCGCCAGAAACAGTGTACATCTCGGACCAAGCAGCGCTAGTCGGCGACGACGGGCGCCACATCACTGACCTCAGGGGCTGGGTAGGCCAAGTCATCATTGTCGTGGGCGATGACGGTACCGGCGGTTTAGTGGACACCGAGACGGAGACGGAGGGAGAGACAGATACGCAAAGCTCGGGGCGAGGAAGGAGGAAAGGGGAGGAGTGGTATGAGAGCAGTGACATCATCGGGCTGGGCAAGGGGGTCGAGATCGTGGATATCAGGAAAGTAAGCGAGGACTGGAGTCGGAGGGTAGGGGACCGAGCATGATGCACGGGCCTTGGATGAGTGGATGCCGGATGTCAAATCGGATTTTATGTAGATACCACGCCCGAGAGGCAACCGTCAGATCTTGACTTTTCATGTCAGCTGGACATGTACCCGTTACGATCGCGCTGAAATGGCTCATGAAAGACATGTCCGTCTCCTCTTCCTCGTTCTCTCCAATATCCAGGAAGCCTCCTTCTTCTCGCCCATCCATCTATTTCGGCCGGCTCCCAACCCTCTCCTCATAAGCCCTCCAGCTCCTACTCCTATACTCCTCCGCAACCCTCCTCCGGTCCTGCGCGCCGTAAATACCGCGTCCCACAATCACAACATCGGTGCCGGCGTCCTTGACGACCTTCTCAGGCGTATTATACTGCTGCCCCAAGGCATCACCCGTGCCGCCGATCTGCACACCGGGCGTCATGGTGATGAAGTTGTCGCCGGGCTGTGTGTTCAGAGTCCGCTGCGCGATGAAGCCGAGCACGAATTCCGGGTCCTGGCGCGCCAGTTTCACGCATTCCGCCGTGTAGGCTTCGTTCATCAGGTTGCCGGCGCTGCTCATTTCGGCTAGTAGGAGGAGACCGCGTGCAGTTGGTGGGTCGCCCAGCGAGGTCTGCGCGGCCGCCCAGGAGTGTGCTGGTGGTAGAGCGGCTGACAGGGAGTGCATGTTATGTGGTGAGGTTGGTTGCGGAGAGAGGGTTTCGGTCTTGGTGCTGATTGTTGTGCTCACGGACACGACAGAGAGTTTGCGGCCGGTCCGGTCGGGTGAGGCGTGGGTCTCTTGTAGGTCTGTTGGTGAGTCGTCGTCATCGTCGTCGTCGTCGTCGTCGTCTTCTGAAGAGAGGCGGTCGCCGTCTTGTTCTTCCTCCTCTTCCTCCTCTTCTCTGAGCGATTGCGCTGCGGAACCGTCGCTGTCCACCTGGCCGTCTTCTTCTGGCTCCTTGTTTTCGTAGCCACCGGGTCCAGAGATCTGGGTCTCGACTGAGGTGAAGTAGGCTGTGACTGCGTCTTCGGCTGCTGAGTGGAGGGCTGTTACAATGGCTGGGCCAGGGAAGATATGGCAGTTGATGATGTTCGACCGGCGAACGATCTGGAGCGGACCCGCTGTGTACTGCTTCTGCACAGTGCCTATAGTGATGTGTGTCAGCTACTGTACTTCAATGGCTGACAGTCACCTGTCTCGTGACAATGACGTACTCCCAATGTCTCCGAATTTACGATCTTCAAAGATCAAGAAGCCCTTCCTCTTTGCGATTTGAATCAGGCCTTGCATGGTCTTGTGCCCAAAGTCTTGGATGATGTCCGCATGTGTCTTCAGCACGCAAATGGAGTCGCCGACCTCTTCCGCAAGGCGCAACAGCTCAGTGGTAGATGTGACATCGGCGGAGACACAGAGGTTGGTCTGCTTGGCAGCGATGAGTCTGAAGAGGTATGCCGCGAGCGGTGATGTTTTGGGCAGCTCGGCGCGTTCTTGGTAGGTCTGATAGATGGTCGAGTGTCTCGACGTGGAAGTAGGCATTTTTGCGATTGTTGTAGTAGTATGTAAACCCCGCAATGGTTTTCAGGGTTGTTTCGAGATAGAATTGAGGGAGGGTTTCAGATATTTTCTTCAAAAACGTCTGCAGCGACTATTGCTCGTGAGAAAGAGAGCAGTCAGCCAAGTCTTGTGCGAGAGAGGTTCAGATAAGAGGACAAGGCACCAAGGGGAGATGTTCGTGGATATGGAACCGGGACTTGTTGGTGTGTGATTTCGATCAGGGCTACATGAAGCCCCACGTAAAGCAAGTTGCCGATTTGGGGAAGGGAAGGGAGGGATTACAGTATTTTGTGGAGTGGAGTCAAAAAAATACATGTACGGTAGGGCCGATGTTCAGCATCTGCAAGTTCAACTCTGGGACACTGAGGTGCAGTCGGATACAAAGATTAGCTGCTGTAACTCGGAGCTAGTTGCCGTGACTCGTATGAACTGTGCGTTAGACCCAAGTTCAAGTACGCCTCGATGCAGGGGAGCGGCACAGTATCTGGAAGGAGTCTTTATAAACAAGAATTGAGCGAGACGTTGCAGTGTCAGCGACACTCAAACAGTTTGCAGCATGAAGCCCACAGCGCTGCTACACAAATGATTGATACAGTATGCAGTAGTGATCAAGGGACGCACATCTCTCGACCCTGGAAGAAGATCTTCAAGAAGCCGCGCCCGCCGAACCAGATGTGCCTGCTGGGGTTTGGCCCTTTGGGCGCACACAGATAGTCGGGAGCACCAGCGATCTGTCGATTGATGTACGTCGCGGACCCCGGTACCAGGTCCTCAGTTGGTACAGTATCTTTCTTGGTATTCTGGGAATGATTGAGCTGTGACTGGCCGTTTGTACGACCTTTAGAATCGCAGTACTGCGATGTATTTGTGCCGTATCACATGAGTGGATTCTGCTGCATACTGACTCGATGGTCCATGTAGTGTAGCTCTGCAGCCTTTTTCCATGGTCTGTCCCTGACTCTTGCTGGTCTGTCAGTTTTGCTAGAGTTTTCGCGCTTGCAGCCCTTAATGTGAGGTCAGTATTTGACCCCACGAACGAAGCCGACCCCGACTGCTCTGACGATTATGTACTGCATGTGGACAAGCGCATTGCGGATGAGATGCATGAATTCATGGGTCTGGTAGATCTGCCGCTTGACGGATCGCCGGCGACTTGAAGCGACCCTTACTGGCATCCGGCGGGGGGCATGATGCATAACTAGGTTGAGGTGTGGTGATCAATAACCTGGATATGGGTCTTGCCATCATTGTGACTCTACTTTGAACGCCAATGATGCCGCTGGTTGTTGCGAGATGGGTGGATGCGATAATCGAGATCGAGTTTTCCAAGCGTTCGGACCGTGTCCGAGGATTGATCCGTGTGTATGCCTCATCATATGCAACCAGCTTTGTTTCATTGTCTCTTTAGTCGATCTGCAGGTGAGTACAAAATGCCGTTTTCATGCATACCAATGGTACATGTGAGCTCCGCGGAGACTTTGCGCGCATCGATAAGAGCTGTAGAGTGTGAGTCGGTCATGCCGACAGGTGAATGCAAGCCATCATGCAAGCCACAGCGGTGTCACTAGCTTTTCATCTCATGATGCACAATAATTTAGTTGATTGCGCGGTTAAGAAACCCGTCTTGCTTGTTGAGTTCATTTCTCATCACAACTACTGTATCATATACCGACACGGCTACTTTCAGTTGTGTAACCCTGACATACCACTGCCGTCTTGCAGTATAAGATATGTACAACTTTGGATCTCGATGAGATGTAGATCTTGGTTCCAGCAGTGCTTGCTCTCAGATCACTTCTCTTCTGAGTCCTCCATCTGGGCAATGGTTTGTTGCACAGCAGCCTCTTGTTCCTTGCCGATCGGCATCGCACCGTACCACCCGATGAAGCCCATACCAATGAGGGCGGTGATGATACTGAATACCAAAGCTACGATACCCCTGGCGGTAAATCCGTCTGGAATGTAACCTGGTGGACTTGGCTGACCCCTAAGATCGAGTAGATCGACTGTGTTACCCGCGGCGTTTCCGGCAGTCAAGGAATTGCTATCCTTGCATACCTGCAAATGGTTGGCAGGCAGCGTCAAGCTCTGCTGCAGCTCGAGCGGCGCCTCGACCATAGTAGCGACGAGACCGCTGTCCATGTGCCACTCGATGTGACAATGAAACAGCCATACACCAGGGTTATCTGCCTTGAATCTGATGACGAAATTGCTCTGAGGTCTGACCATCAGTACGTCACGACGCATAGGAACTGGAGGGAAGGCGGTGTGGTTCGAGGCATCGTAGTGACCAGCGTTCTCTTCTGATCGCTGGACGACTTGGAAGTTGTGACCGTGCAAATGGAATGGATGCTTTCCAGCGTCGTCGTTGTTCATGACGATTTCGACGATTTCATCCTTGTTCAAGACGAACGAGTTGGTGTATGTACCATAGACAGCGGCGTTGGTTGCATTATCGCCCGATGAAAGGACGGTGTAGAGGGTGGGAACTTTTGGTGAAACGTAGGAAATATCGTTGAAAGCAGCACTGCGAAACGGTCAGCTTCTACACCTCTCACCGCGACGGACGTATACTCACTAGTTGGCTCCGTCATTAAGATTAATCATAGCAAGGTCGAGAGTCACGGTATAGTCCGCAGTCTCGTAAAGCTCTTGGCCGTCCAGCGGCACCAGAGCAAAGTCATCGAAAGGATCGAACGTTCCTTCGACTTCAGCGGCAGCAGGTAGAGTTGCCGTCTTGTCGTATACCAGCCACCCAGTCACGTTCCAGTTGAGACCGTCTGGAATGGTATCGAAGAGATCGGTGTCCATACTGGCCATCATAGGAAAGTTAGTATCGGATGTGTTCTTGGCCGTGACCAAGACACTGTATCTCTGAGCAGCCGACAGATAGATCAAGTCTGTTGCGATACCCTCGGTGTATACACCGTCAACCTCGACAACCTTCAACTCGTGTCCCTCGATCCAGAAGTATTGACCAGCAAATGCTCCAACATTGGCAAGACGGAAGAGATATGTCTTTCCTGCCTCGATACCAACAGTGAAGTTCTGTGTGTCGTTCATGAGCGCCGAATTGGGTACAGGCTCGGCACCGGTGGGATTTGTGACGCTAATAAAGGATGAGATGAGTGAAGGCATCTGGTCGTGGTACCAATCGGATAGAGTGAAGGCAATTTCTTCGTCGTATTGGCCAGCCAATGGATTCTCTGGATCGGCAATGACCACCATCTGCCTGAGACCATCTGGATACTGGCCTCGAGCATGCGAGTGGTACCAGTAGGTGCCAGATTGGGTGACCTACGAATGTGACGTTAGCACATATGCAGCGAAGTTATCTTGAGGTGCGACTTACGGTGAAGTTATAAACAAAGGTCGAGCCTGGAGCGATCCCACATTGGTTGACACCGACTGGACCGTCCATCTCGTTGGTACCGTTCTGGAAGAAGCCGTGAAAGTGCATACTGGTAGACTCATTGCCGAGCAGGTTGGTCACTCTAGCGATGATCTGGTCGCCCTTTGTGAAGTTGAGCTGTGGGAGTGGCCACTGGTTGTTGATTCCCATGACTGGACGCATTGCCAGACCGTCAGGGTTGGCTTGCACCCACGTAATGTTCCAGTCATATTCGACAGTCGCCGCTAGAAGCCCATTAGGCAGCAGCAGCAGCAGCGTGACAAGGAAGTTGGACAAGGAGAGAGCCATGGCTTGAGAGGATGTAGAAAGTCAAACCGACAAGCCTTCAATATCAATTGTCGTTGAGAATCAATTGCAATGCCGTAGGGACAAGAAGAGGTGATGTCGAAGAATGACGATCGTCAGATTGATAAGATTGCGAGGAAAGACAAAAGATGGAAGCGACAATGAGGTGGGAGAACAATCGGCGGTTTCCGCGGTGAGAAGGTCGAGACCTTGGGGTGTCGTGACTCTGCAAGCAGGACTCCGCTATCGCGCTCGTTGGCAGGCAGAACGTCAATAAATGAGAGCCTGACGGTGACCAAGCACTCTCATAAGCAATTCTGGTCTCGCGTGGAAGCTCTGATCGGCAGTGGAGGGGGGGTGAGTGGTTCGAGTGGGTATCTAATGGACTGATAATCTCTTATCAGATCAGAATTTTCACCGAGGCGGTTGGGACCTGATAAACGTCAGACGACAAATTACTAAACGTCAGACCGCTAAGTGATAGCTACGTTGTCATACAGGCTCCGTTGAGTGAAGTGAGTCGCCTGACGGCTGCTAGACAACGTAGCTACTCCAGAGATGTCCGGTGTTTAGTGATGTGGGGTCCGGTGTTTTTCAACTCCCGAGGCGTTTCCTCTAGCGAGGGTCATAGCCGAATGCGACCTGGCGCCGCAGCGTGGGGGTTATCTGATCCGACCGGCAGGAGCCGTTGACAGCACTGGGTATCGAAATGTGCTCGCATGATAGGTGGGCGTGGTGCTGGAAGAAAAAGATGCCGCGCCTCAAACGATGACCATGATGAAATAGTGAGAGCATAAGAACGAGTACCTCCTGCACCTACATGACTGACGTCTCTCTGTCAATAACCGAGGACAGCAGTGGTTCGAGGTCGGACCACTCCACTTCGAGACGCTAGTGAGGAATTAGCGCGGTCACCGTTCTGAAGTCTGTGGGTCGCGCTTTCCGTGATCGGCAGTTATCTGATCAACTCTTTCCTCATCTTCTTATCTGATCTCTCATCAGCTCCATCTCGACATCTCTACTGACCTACTTACACGCATTGAGACGACATTGAAAGCTGATAGAGGCTCTGTGGTGTCGTACGTTCTCCTGTCGTGATTCAGTCGTACTCCTGGTACTGCCATTCGATCACATCCGCAGCCATGACTGTCAATGTCTTTGCCGTGCCAGGTTCGTATATGTTCCGTCCAGTTGCGGAATCGTCTGACAATGCATAGTCTTCTTCATCTGTTTCAGAGAATGCCTAGAGACCAGCATCATTGTTTCGGTGCTGCTGTCCTTCTTGAAGCAGACACTCGATGGACCAGAATCCGATGCCAAGACCTACAAAAGGCTCGTTGGACAGGTACGTAACTGCTAGCTCTTGATGCGTTGAGTGGTTGTATCTGACAGAAGCCAGGTCTGGTGGGGAGTTGGCCTCGGTCTTGCCATCTGCATCATCATCGGTGGTGGTCTGATCGGTGCTTTCTACGGCCTCGGAAAGGACATTTTCTCCAAAACAGAGGACATCTGGGAGGGCGCCTTTGGTTTGCTCGCGAGCATCATCATCACCGTCATGGGAGCTGCGCTTCTTCGTGTTTCCAAGCTGCAGGACAAATGGCGTGTCAAGCTCGCCAAAACTCTCGAGGACAAGGATGTGACCAAGCTGGGTTCTAGGTCGACTCGCATCAAACGCTTCTCGGAAAAATACGCCATGTTCTTCTTGCCGTTCATCACGGTTCTTCGAGAAGGACTCGAGGCTGTCGTCTTCATCGGTGGTGTCGGCTTGTCGGAGCCAGCTACTTCATTTCCGTTGGCTGTGGTCTGTGGTCTTGCTGCTGGCGCCCTTGTTGGGTACGCTTTGTACAAGTAAGTCGTACGAAGAAGAGGTCTTATGTGGAGCGTGTACTGACAATAGTCCAGGGGTGGCAATCGTGCAACTCTTCAAATCTTCCTCATCATCTCCACCTGCTTCCTCTACCTGATCGCTGCCGGTCTCTTCTCCAAGGCAGTCTGGTCGCTTGAGATGCACGCATGGACCAAGATCGTCGGTGGAGACTTGGCCGAAGTAGGATCCGGACCAGGATCGTACGACATTCGTAAAAGCGTATGGCACGTCAACTGCTGCAACCCTGAGATCAACGGCGGTGGCGGATGGGGTATCTTCAACGCCGTCCTTGGCTGGACAAATTCTGCAACCTACGGCTCGGTGTTGGCCTACAATCTGTACTGGATCGTCATCATGATTGCTTTCGTTACCATGAGATACCACGAGAAGAACGGACACTACCCACTGCTCAAGTCGAAGGCCAAGACCCAGACGTGGTCAGACTCGGGCGTCAGCAGCGAGACTGGAAGTCAGAGAGGTACCGTCCAAGAGACTGTCGAGAAGAAGGCGGATTCTTCAGAGGAGCCAACGACAGCTGTCGTCCGTGAAGTATCGGGATGAAGAAGAAATGTTAATGACTTATGCAACGAGTATCGCGAACAACAAAAGCGTTTTCAAAGTCACCGAGTCGGCTGGGCCGGTCGTGTGTAATTGTATGGGACTGCGCCTCGTCGAGCACAGAGAGTCCCGGCTTGTCGTTCTAATCCGAACGAGATGAGGGCATAGCAGTATCTGGCAGTCCCGTGGAATAAGGACAATATTTGAATGAAGATAGCTTCACTTGTAGACAAAGTAATTGAGAAGATATGATCAAGTGATAGGCAAACAACATTGAATGCAAGGGATGGACATAAAATTCGTAAAGTCCGGATGTCAGCAGAAATGTGGGGCCCTCATTGGCTCATGCTCGTTGTTACATCATCAGCAAAAAGTTGATCTCTATAGGCATCCATCATCGTCCTGTCCAGCGACTCAGATGTGACTGTTCTCGATGTATTGACAACGAAGAGTCAGGAAGTGTTCCCAAGGTATAGACATGCCATCTCTTCCCGCACACTCCTTCTTAATTGACCGTGCAGCAGACTATTATATCACAAGCACATAATACCAATGCTCGCGTGAGAGGAACATTCGTCATGTTCTGGCCATATCCATGATCTGGTCGTGTCGGTATAGTCGATACACAAATTCACCAAGTACTAGGCAGGTCAGGGCCTGAGTTCAGTATCCTTATTTGAGCAGTTCCATCTGTGTCAACACCCGAAGAGACGAAGTGAGCGATGGATCTACCGCAAAGGACACGACAAAAGAACAAGCCGACTACGAGACAAAAGCCAGAACAAGCAGTAGACTCCACCGCAGCGAATGGACACGAGACGCCGCCCGCATCCGAGGAGATCGATCCGGATGGAGATCTCGTCCTGATAGTCCAACATGACCTACACCATGTGGCTACGGCAACGACGACTCCTCCATCGATCGGGCTTACTACGAGCTCAGAGTGTACGTATATAGTTCGATGCGAAGCGCTCCGACATGCCTCCCCTTACTTTCGAATGCTCCTGGACCCTAACAAATTCGGAGAGGGCAAGATGGTCGCAGAGAAGCACAAGCAGATGGCAGACAAGGACGAGCGCGCCGTGCGGCACTCTGTAGAGGCCAAGGATCAGACCAATAGGCGACAATCTTCGAGCAGCATGGACAAGAGTAGTGGACATAACTCCTCGGTGGGCAAGGACCGAACCAATGCACAGCACTTTCTGGAGGATCTTCCGACGATCACGATCAAGGACATAGGGCGCACATCATCGGTCAAGACTATCCGCGGTCTAATGGGCGACTTCTTGCGCGTCCTGCACGGGCTGGACCTCTCAACCACCCAGCAACCACCACCACTGGTCAACGTCGCCAACCTCTGTGTGGTCGCAGACCGTTTCGATGCGCTGGACGTCATGAGAGCCTACTTCAAGAGCAAGCGGACGCTGCAATCGTTGGATGGCAAGACGCCCAGCCTAGCGACCAAGTCCTTGTCAGAGGAGAAGACCCGCCAGCGTCTCTTTGTCGGTCTTATGCTCCATGACCCTTACTGGGTCTGGCATGCTTCGTTGCGACTGATACACCAAGGCTGGGTTAACCGAATATTACCAGTTACAGCACCTCAGTGGTGGGATCTGCCGAGTGGTATTGAAGAAGAATTGCTCTTCCGGCGCGAATGCATACTCGAGACTTTCCAATCTGTACAGTCTTATTTCCTCGATCTGTACTGTTCTCGCGAACGACAATGTAAGCTCGGCTACGACTCATCAGGTGAATGCGACGTTTTCCAGCTCGGCCAGATGGTGCGCTTTCTCAGGAAGATTAACAGTCTGGAACTTGCTGGAACCCTGTTGCCTGTTGTATCTGACGCGGAGGAAGAGCTGCAGGAGGCCTACGACGGAGACGTGGCAGCCATTATCGATTCCATGCGACAATGCCCCGAGTACCAGATTGATAAGAACCATCATCACTGCGGGTTGCGGACACGGCTCATGACTATACTGGACCTGATCGAGTACTCGCTCACAGAGGTCGCTGTGTGTTTGACATGCTGGACCGAGTGCAGAGGCGACTATGCGTGGTCGCAGGTAAAGAGGCCGCTGATATGGAAGAGGGATAGTGTCGGGAGCAGCATGGTGCAAAAGTACAATGTGCGGCAGAGTCAGAGCCATCTATTCAAACACCTTGAGACTAGGGATATGTTCATGGCTGTGGACAGGGTGTGGACCTCGAGATGAGTAATCTTTTCCATTGTGGAGATACGATACGAATAATACCAATACGAATAATACCACCCGAGCTCTTCATTCCGAGCGTTTTGTAATAAACTGCAGTATCATCCCTGTCCGCAGCCGCAACGACTTCAACGATACAACTCGGCACTACCCTTCCGATCCAACCTCCTATTCACCGCCCCAAGCACGACCTTCAAGATCCCCTCACCCGTCAAGCTGCCCCCTCTATTGCCCACAAACGGCACGGTATCAACAATATCCCTGACCCTCTTGCCCGCAAGCGCACTCATCTCATCATCAAGCCTCGTCAAATGCCTCTTAGCATCCTCGTCCCGCCCGACCTGGAAGAACTGTACACCGACCTGCCACGCCGGCGCGTCCATCTCATCCAGACGCTCCGCGGCACGAATGAGCGGACTCTCGACGTCGTCGGTCGGCACGCCATCCGTGATGACGATGATATTCAGCAGCTTGACGCTCTCTGGCCCTTTGGTCTTGCAGTCCTGTAGGTACGGCTTCAGGATCGCGTTGAGGCGCTGGCCGGTCGGTGTTGCGCCGCGCGGGTGTACGGTCGAGAAGATCTCGCGCACTGTGGAGGCCGAGGTCAGGTTCTTGTGGTAGGGCGACAACGGTGTGTTCAGGAAGTGCACGTCGATGCCGTCGCTGTCGTGCGTTACGCAGATGGGTGTGATTGCTTCGAGGGCGGCGCCGGTCTCGGTCCAGCGCGCGCCGGCCATGGAGCCGGAGTCGTCAATGAGGAAGACCGTGTCGAAGGTTGAGAGGAAGGCGTATTGGTCGTCGTTATTGGAGGAGATGGATGGTGCTGGATGTGATGATTTCTTGTCAGCGACGGGAGTGTAGGCTGGTGGGTCGTCGTAAGTTGGCCTGGTCAGCGGGGCGTGGTCGCTGGACTGCATGGTTGATGGCTTTTTGCCTGTGAGCTTGCGCGAGAGCTTCTTAAGGATACTGTTGCTGGCCATCTTGTCTCTGTAGTCGTCGAGGTAAGGATACGAGGGTGAATGGGGATCGTGGAGACACGAAGTAGGTGCAAGATATAGCGTTGCCATGGCTGCGGTGAAACTCTTTCAGAAAGCACGAGGTAGTTCGAGGTCGTAATGGTGAACCTTGGACAACTAGATTACTGTATGTCTCACAGATACTCGCACGTGAACGTCAGTGCAATAGGAGTGGTGAGCACGTTTGTGTCGTATGAACTTACCTCGACTGACTTACTTCACTTATATTACACTTCTTTCCAAAAAACATTGCCTGCATGGCTATGCAAACAGAGTAAAGCCCGGATTAATGGCTATACTGCATTTGATTCGGCCTGGATTCGGCAGTGTCGTGGATACCGGTATGCCTGTCTGATAGTTACCGGGCAAGGACATCAGCTAAGCCTTCCAGTACCGGAGAAACCGAGCGAATGGACTCGGAGTTCCAACAGTAACAAGTGTTGAGCCGATTGTTTCAGGGTGCTCGGTGATTTCTACAATGCTGTGTAAAGGAAGAAGGCGCTGGCGCAGCACGCCCAAGAGATTACTTTTTGAGGCTGAGGAAACCCCAGACTCGGCCGCAGCTGCCGCTGTCACCGCAGCTTATTCTTGATTGGGACTAGCGTGCTGTGACCGACTGCTGGAGTGATCACTGTCTATCATGTTACAGAGCCTACTATTGTCTATGAAGTTTTGGTAGCATTAACTGCAAACCGACCGCAGCTCACGGTAGTGCTACACCATCGAATGCATATTGATGCTGTCTTGTCGTATCATATTCTGCCAATGTTCTCATGAACCTTACAGGCATCTGGTTCCAGCGGTGCACAGTAAAAGTAAACATATACATTATACATATGTGGGTATCTAGTAAATGCACTCATGCCTCCACATCAAACTCAGGAACTCACACGTGACGATCGCGTGCCCGCTGAGCCCTCCAAAGATGTCTCAGATTTCTCCTCCCTGACGTCCTCACTGTGTCCGGCCTTGAGAAAGACATAGTCGATCGAACTGTCATCACGCGCCATGACCGCCTTGAGCACATCATCCTGAAGAGCGTCAGCACGCTTGGCGCTCTCTCCGATGGTGCCCGAGGTGACGGTGTCACTACTCACGTCGTCGTCGTTGTCCAGCTCTTCAACTTCGCGGGGCTCGGCCTCGTCTGACTGCTCAGATGCCTGCTCCTTACGCCAGGCCTTGGAGTCGAGATGTTCGTAACGCATGAGGCCGAGCATGGTGCGCTTCGCCATGGCCGCTTCGGTAGCCTTTTTGTCGGCCTCGAGCACCTTCTGCTGATTGACCTGGCTGGCAGTCAACCAGGATGGGAAACCGCCTTTGAGGACATCTTCTGCCTCAGGCAGATCTCCGCCCTCTTCAACCTCAGTTGTACCCATCTCTTTCTGCTTGTCCTGCATAAGATGCCCGTCTTGTGCGCATTCGCAGCCAAGCAAGTCGTGAGTCTGGCATGTGTCGCGCTGATCGAGCGAGAACAGATCTCTGAGTTCGTCTTGGGAGAAGCTGTTTGTCGATGACTTGTTATCGACAACACTGTCAGCCAACCCTTGTTTGAAGATCTGTCTCTGAAAGATCTTCTCGTCAAGACCACCCTTTGTCAGTAACCGGTAGATGTGGCATGGTCTCTTCTGACCGTCTCGACAGATGCGAGCCATGGCTTGCAGATCGAACGAAGGGTTCCAGTCAATGTCGAAAAGAATCAAGCGGCTCGCTCCAATAAGATTGATGCCCATTCCTCCAGTCTTTGTCGACAACAAGAACGCAAACTGCTTATGTCTGTCGCTCTGATTGAAAGCATCTACCAGTCCCTGCCTTTTCGACGATGGTGTCTTGCCATCAAGACGTTCGAAAGAATAATCTTGCGACGACATGAACTCTCCGATGAAGTCCAGAGTGGTCGTCCAGTTGGACATGATCACAACCTTTTCGCTAGTATTTTGCCAGATGTGGTGCAGTAGATCGTCCAATGCACGCAACTTTCCGCTTGAACGAGCGTTGGTGATTTGTTTCGCGGAGATGACCTTTGCGACTGTCGATACTATCAAGTCTTGTGATGCCTCATCCGCGTCTTCCGTACCCTTTGGCAAAAGTGAGGGACTGTTGCAAACTTTACGGAGTGCCGTAAGGAGCGTAAACTGCATCTTGCTGTTGATGAAAGCCGTCCCTAGCAACTCTGAGTTGAGCACGGCGTTGTAGACGTCAATCTGTGACTGAGTCGGTCGGCAGAACAGCACATATTCGGTCTTTGGTGGTAGAAACTTGGCCAGGACGCCATGCTCACGTCGCAAAATGAATGGTCCAGTTATGCCTTTGAGCTCCTGGTCTTTCTCCGTTCCGATTTCTTTTTCTTCTTCCGTTGCTTCCTGCTGTCGACCCTTGTTGATCGGCAGTTCAAAGTTCTTCTTGAAATTGTTGTAGTTGCCAAGTAGGCCAGGGTTGATCAAATCGACTATCTGGTACCACTCACGGAACTCGTTCTGGAAAAGGGTACCTGTCAAGACGACCCTGCGCTCGGTGTTGAGAGACTTGATTGCCGCAGCAGCTTTGTTCTTCGCAGTCTTCAGGCGGTGACCCTCGTCTGCAATCACGATGTCAATCTTGGCCTTTTGGATATCTTGTTGAACGGAGCAGAACTTTTCGTATGAGATGATCAGAACACTGTAGCTTCTGCCTTTGGTGAAGCTTGAGATTCTTGTCTTATCGTCAGCGACTAAAACGCCGATTCTTTCTGCGCCCATCCATTTGCGGAATTCTTTGCGCCAGTTGATGCAAAGCGTGGCCGGGCAAACGATGACTGCTTTCTGCACCACTGGCGGATCTCCAGCGATCGGGTTCTGCTTGATCAGAGTCCACAAGAGAGCGATGACTTGCAAAGACTTTCCCAGGCCCATGTCATCTGCAAGAATGGCACCTTGTCCTTCGTTCGATCGTATGCCCATAACGCAGTCATACAAGAACGCGACACCCTCTCTTTGATGCTCGCGAAGCTGTTTGCAGACGAAGGGATCTACTACCACGTCGACAACAGCTTTGCCGGTTGGGATATCCACAGGCCTGGTCATTACTAATGCCCCTTCTGCATTGGGATCATGTTTGGGAGTCGGAACTCTTGGGTCAGGAGGAACATGTTGTTGTTGGTTCAGCAAAGGATTTTTGAAGGCGGAGGGCTGCGTGGATGTCATTCGATAGTCTTCGGCCTTGATTCGCGGTTTCGCTGACGCTGTTGACTTTATCGGCTTTTGACCAGGTCGAGTGCTTGACGTGGAAGTTTCTGTGAGCTCTGTTGGCACCTGGCTAGGTCTGACCTGTACTCTTGACCTGTTCTCGAAAGATCGCGAGAGCGTGACTTCAGGCTGTCTCTTAGACGCCGTGACAGCGTCGCCTCTGGGTATGTCATCTTTTGAGATGAGCGAGTCAATCTCCACCTCTTTCCCACTCATAGACAACGTAGATCCTGGCAACAATGGTGTTTTACAGGCCGTTCTGCCCATGTCTTTGCCTCTTTCATCTTTGAGTATGGCGTAGCCACCAGCCACGGTAAGTGAACCGTCTCCGTCCCAAGTCTTGTGCTTCTTGTTCGTGACTTTCCTCCATAGTATACTGTAGTAACGAGTAGGCCCGTCGGAGGGGACATGAGATTGCTGTGGTGATGCAGATGGTTGTGTAGCTTTTGGAACGACAGACAGCGGTACTCGTGACGGCGCAGTCACTTGTACAGTCGTCGCTGTATTGTCATTGTCGCTGATGCGTCTCTTCTTGGAAGGCGGAGGTGCATCCTGGCCGGCCGACAAAGGACGCTGCTTAAGCGAGAGTGGTTTGAATGGCTTGAACATGATCTTTCATGTTGGCTCAGATAAGGTCTAGTCGGTCGTCTATTCAACATACAAGCAGCGGTTACAGCATCAGAAATATGAAGCCAGACGCAGACGTCATTCGAACAGATTCAGGCGGCAGGAAGACGCGCTTCGCCACGTCGCTCAAATGGACTTGACACGAAAATGACGCGAAGACCGATGACTATTTCATCTCTCTGTAATAGTCAATGAGCTTGATCACATCTCCAGAGATGAGGCTAATCATAAGATACAAGCGACGGTGTCCATTCAGACGTGTTCATGAACGCACATCGATGTCACTTGGGGAGAGGTACAATTCTGCTGATGGAAGGCACTTTGCTGAGGCAGCGACTTTACGCTTCAGCACACGGCCAGAGCTTGGGCAAACCGTCTACGCACGCTCAGTACTTGTATGTCATGATTTGAATAGTTTCAGAGACTGTGGCAGTCGTATGTTAAATACTGATATCAATTCTGAGTCCACAAACCATGTAACATGGCTTTCTTGTCGTGGTCCGGCACATCACCTTGAAGGTGGTCAGTCCTGCTACTCACCTTCTGCAAGACCGACAGACCACGCACAATTTGACAAAACATTCATCAGAACATCTCAAGCACTTGTCAAACCACGGTTATGCATCTGGTACAGTCATTAATTACATTTTATCTACTTCTATCCACAGACTAGACCTTCTTTGGGTATATCAGCAACCTTTGCTTCTCCGTTGCTCACCTCCTTGTGCTCTTCCACTCGCCCTTCCGGTGCGACACCTGACTTCTCCGCTTCCTCCTTCTCACGTTCCAGACGAGCCTTCTCTTTCTTGCTCAGCATCAATGCACCCTTGGCCAATGCCTCCTTGGGCAGAGGCCTAATGTAGGGTTGACAGATGAACCATGGTCGCTTGCAACGCGCGAGTGTCGCCAACGACTCTGGATCTCTGCCTTCCTCTTGTTTGGCCTTTTCCTGATCTGTTTGAAAGCTTGCTTCTCCATTCTTCTCATACTCGAGTAAACCCTCTTTGGTAGCCTCCTCAACGAGGCTGAGAATGCGCTCGAACTCATCGATATCTCCTGCTCTGACTCTTCCAAGGGCATCTCGGACATGAGTGTGCTTCGAGACGAGCGGTCGTAGCATGTGGAAGAGATGTGGTTGCATGACCGTAAGGTTAGGCGATGTGCACTTCTCTCGCTGACCCTTGGCACGATCTTCTTTGCGTTTTTGCTTCTTCTTCGGCGGTGGCCCATCCTCTCTGTTGTCTTCGTCTTGCTCTTTCTCGGTGACTTCTGGCTCCTCGACGGGGTCGCTCGGCAAGAACAACGGCTTTCGCTGTGGTGGTTCCTGATCAAGCACGTATCTGTGAATGATGTCCATGTATCTGCGTAATGCTGCGTCCATTCGGTAACCTCCCTCGCCATCTCGACCTCTCCAATACTCTCGGCCTTCTTGACCCATTGGTGGTGGCTTGCCGAAGATTGAGGGATCGTACAGATTACCTTCTGCGCTCATGACGCCGTCGACTCCGGTCTCCTTCATGCATTGTGCAATGTCGTCGTGCTGCAGAATGTTGCCGTTCGCAAACATGACGGTATCTGGCGGAAGATTGTCTCGCAAAAATCGAAGCATAGACCAGTCTGCGACTCCCGTATTATGGCCCTTTTGATCTCTTTGTCTGCCATGCACAGTAAGAATACTGGCTCCGGCAGATAAAACAGTCTTCGCGTATTGCAGCGTCTTTTCTCTAGAGTCCAGGATCCTGATCTTCGCTGTAACCGGTATGTCCAACTCTTTGTGTAGTATGTTAATGAGTTTGTATATTGTGTCCCAATCTTCTTGAAGAAAGGCGCCATAATTGCCCTTCCTGGCGATACCCTGCGGACAGCCAAGGTTCAAATCTACGGCGTCGCAGAATGGCTGCACGATTTTCGCAGCAGCGAGAAGTTCGTCAGGGTTGTTGGCGCAGAACTGTACGAATAGTGGTCGGTCCAACTTCTTGTGTCCGTCAAGATACCAATCCGAGTCTTGCATTTGTGAAGTGTGGTAAGAATCCGGTGGGCTCGCAAGAGTGCCTCGGACGGGCTCAAAGTGCTCAGTGCGGTATTTGGCGCCTTCTGAAAACATGCGAGCATGAAACATGGGCGTGTAGGCGAGGAGGTCTTTGTTGGTCTCGGGGGTCATGAAAGAGCGAGTGAGCATGCGCCATGCCTGTCATCATATCAGTACGGTAGTGAGCAGCGAACCAAAAGCCCATACAAATTCTGATTGATCGACCATAGGTGCGAGAATGACATTGGGACTGCCAATACTCTTCCAGAATGCCCTCCCATGCAGCTTCTGTGGCACGGCTTGCTCGCTCATCGTTGAAAGATTCGCTCGACAGGAATATAGGTGTATAGAGGCAGAACAACGTAGGCGTACGCCAGTACGGCTTGAGCGCAACACCAAGGTCATACAAGGTCCACGAATGGAATATAGTGAACAGTCAAAGATCTCGAGTCGCCAAGGCAAATGATCTGATGTGCCACAGAGTCTGGAATGCGCAAAAAAAAGGTACCGAACTGGTGGATTCCTGCCGCGTGGCTGAAACTGTGACAGGGATGTTTCAACGGCGGCCCATATTAGTGTACCAAGAAATGAGACAATTACATGCAGAAGGAACAATCTTAATTGAACGTCAGATATAAAACCTCTTGTCCTCCTTGATAGAATATCCTGGTTAAGCTCGTCGACACCGCGAGTTCGCAGGTGTGAGTCATTGTCGCTGCAAGTATCACGAGTCTCTCGCCACCCACGGTAAGTCAGTCTTATTTTAGTCTTATTTTTTCCTTCTCTGTTGGCAAAAACACGGGATCTATCTGGGTTCTACAGCGCCAATGGTCACTGGAAGACCTACTGTCGCATTACTGGACCGACTATTGGCACTCGATGGAGGCTGTAGTCAGCGGTCGCGGCCGGGGACACGGAGACGCCCAAGCTTCGAATCTTGGAAATACCTGTCTACAGCGCCGTACCGATGACCTGCTGTCGCATTGCAGCAGCGACTCGTGGACGTCAGACATGGAATCTACACTCCCGACCATCACCGGAGGACCTACTGTCGTATTAGTGGACCGACTATTGGCACTCGATGAGGGCTGTGGTCAGCTGTCGCGATCGCGGACACGTACATGCTGTCACGGACACGAATATGCTTTCGCGGACGCGGACATGCTGTCGGCGTCGCCATAGTCTCCGACGCAGGGTCTGTTTACGTGTTCTGAGGCGTGATTTGAGGCTTTCTTGGCAGTGTTTGTTTACCAGCTATATTATCACCCTCTTTTCCCGTTCTCTCCTTCCTTCCTTTCTTTCTTTCTTCTCATCGCACGTCGACTTTCAGGTAAGTCCACACCCACGACAGCCACCTTTCATGGGGCTGACATACTACCCATACCACTCAGACAATTGCTGACGATGTTGTATTCTAGCTCACATACTTTCACAACAATTACTCAAGCAACAACTCACGACTTCTCTTCTTCGCAATGGCCGGCATCAAAACCACCATTGCGCCCTCGACAAGTCCCTCCAGGCACGTCAGCCGACTGCCTGTGAGAGTGCCAGGCTCCAAGCCTGCGCCAACCGCGAGACTCTCGCCTGTCCGTCTGGCCTTGGCAGAGTTCAGGCGTAACTTTCGGTCTCGGCTTCGTAAGTACCATTCCATCTCCTTTGCCTTCTCGTCCATCAACAACCTTCCCTCATCATCACCATCATCATCAGCATCATCGCCTTCATCATCGCCTTTTCTTGTGCCCTCCCCATCGTCTCCCTTGTCGCTTCCCTCTTCTTCTCACTCTTCTCACCACTACTGCTTGTACCATGACCCATGCTAATATCATCCCAGCTCGTCCAGCAAACATGGTTCCGCACTTCGAGCCATCCGACAAGCCTTTGACTTTGAGGAAGCCAATCCCTCGCTACATGCAGGCAACTGTCGCCAGCTGTGCACGCCTTTCCCCGCGTGGCCAGCAGCAGTCCAAGCCTCGCACCACGAAGACCTCGGCGTCGAAGTCTTCTGCCAGCATCTCGGTCAAGCCTCCTGTCAGCATCTCGACCAGCACTTCCGCCAGCTCTTCTCGTCCTGTCGTCTCGGTTGCCTCCGTCCCCGCCACCCATGGTCGCTCGTCAAAAGCTTCCATGGCCTCAACACCATCGGCTTCCGAGGCCTCAGTCTTCTCCACTGCGGCATCTCTTGCGGCAAACTCTCTTCCGGTCTCTTCTGCTCCGTCTCTCGCCAACCCCGACTCTGACTCGTCCTCTGTCAAGTCGTTCGGCAGCAGTACCTCGTCTGGTTCCGGTGTTGTTCCGATCTCCAAGGTCCCTCTCGCGTCCTCTGGTCCGGTCCCTTCTCTCGAGGAGGTGATCTGGTGCTACGACTGTCATAACCCCTTGGAATCGGCCCAGTCATTCAACAACGCCGAGGCATAGCATGTCTACCGACAGGTACACGAAGCAGACCGCCTGGAGTTCTGCGAATTGGCCGCCGAGAAGTACCCTCGACAGGCAGACCTGGTTGTCCCCACCGCTCCTGTCTCGTCTTCTTCCGGCAACCCTTCCTCTGGACAGTACAGCAGCAGCAACCAGTCCTTCCGCGCGATGCTCGACAACTTCCCATCGCTCCCGGTTCGCTCCGCTCCTGGTCCTCAGCCTGCCTTCCCGGTCTCCTCTCCTGCGGTCTCGGTCCCATCGACAACTCACACCGAGTACCTCCGCCGCCCGTCTGCCGCCATGGGTCACCGCGACGACGCCGCTCTCCTGGCCGCCATGTCCAGTCTTTCGCTGGACGACCCCGACTACATCCAGGACACGGACTCTGTCGCCAACGCTCTCCTGGTTTCGTCTTCCGCCGACGACGACTCTGCCGCCAACCTCTCTGCCGTCAACCTCGCCGACCTTCTTGCAGGCAGGTACAAGGTGCGCCCTCTCATCAAGGCACCTTCGGCAGCACCACCGGTAGTTCCTCGACGTCGCCCTCGACTCTTCAGCTTTCGCCTCGACAACACTCGCGCCCTTTCTTCCGGCAGCGTCTGGGAGCTGGAGTGTCTCTTGGAGGGGACGCCTGACGTCTCGCTCTACGACCCCTCGCTGTACTACGAGGGTCCCCGTGGAGAGGCCTACATGTGGTTCCCCTGGATGGGTCACCTTGGTGACGGCACGTCCTAGGACGTTTCTCGGCTCTGGATCTGGATCTGGATGTTGGTGTTGGTGTTGGGTTGGGTGTTGGGCTCGGTGTTGGGCTGGGTGTTGGGTGGTTGTGTTGTGGGGCTGATGGGTTACTGAGCACCTTTTGGTCTCGCCCTTTTTCCTTGTGTTATAGATTGCGTTGGCTTTTTGGTTTTTTGTTTTGTTTTTGTTTTTGGTTTTGGCTTTTTGGTTTTTGGTTTTTGGCTTTCTGGTTTCTGGTTCTCGCGTCTGGCTTTCTGGTGTTCTTCTGTTCTCGAAAAAAAAAGAAAATGAATTCAAAAAAGAGGCAGTGGCCTTGGGGTTTAGGAGGTTGTTGAGAAAAGGAATGATCAAAAAATGAGGCAGTGGCCTTGTGGTTTGGAGTGGTTGTGAGGAACGGGGGTTCCTTGGGTCACCTGTGTGGCGGTCCATCTGACGGTTGGACACCATGGTCAGTGATGCTGTGCTCTTTCAACAATGGCACAAGCAGCTGACCGAGAACCTTTTGGTCTCATACATTCTTGGAGGTAAGTTTTCCCAGTCTTGGTTTTGGAACACTTTTGCTAACCGTTGGTCTCCTACTTGGTCCACATTCGGTCACTGGATCAGCTTCTGGTACCGTATCACATTCGTTCAAACGACACTTTCGCTACGGGACATTCAAGGGGCAGTACAGGGGGTCTTGGGACGTTCTCGATGGTTGGCTCTGGCGCTGGGTTGGCTATGGAGAGTGGACAGATGGACAGCACTTGGAGACTTCTTGGATGGTGGATTATTGGGTGTTGCTCGTTCTCGAGGGGTGACATGTTCGGGGACGCCCGGCCTTGTCGATCCTCAGGTATGGCATTGCGTTCATTGTTGCTGACAACTAACTATGTAGCCTCCTACCATGGCAGACACCTCTTCGTGGTGTAGGAGACCAGTAGCCAGCTCGTCTGGTGAAGCCAAGGTCTGCCGCTCTATATAGCTTTTCCTCAATGCATCTTGCTCTTCTTACTTGTTTGTTTGTCCCCTCGTGTCTTGATCTGTAGCGTTTCACGTGAGCTAAGGATGTGAACTTGTGAAGTACATTTTACAATTTCTAATAGCAATACTCTCGAGTATGAAACCGTAGTTCTAACATTCCCGATTCGCTCTACCTCATTGGCGACGACAATTACCATCCTCATTCGCGTCAACCGCGATACCAATAACGAGGAAACACTTTATAGCCAATGCTCTGCTAGCCAATCCGTGTTTATCCCAATAGCTTCATAAGTTTCGACTTTGCTCGTTGGCGCGTAGTCAGCTTCCCTTCAAGCTCCAAAGGCTTGCCTTGTGCAGTTGGAGCCATATCAGCCTTGGTGCTGGCAATACAAACTTGTTGGGGAGTAAAAGCACGCATTGGCTCGGTCGATCTTCGCTCGATTTTGGACGGTCGACTGGCGACACTCTTTGCTCTTCTGACATCTGGCGCTTTATTCTCCGACGAGAAGAACGGTGACCTGGGACGGTCCGTGGCTATCGTGAAAGTCCTGAGACCACCGAGCTTCCTTCCGCCCCAGGTGGTGTGTTTGAGATCGAAGTCTTCCGGTAAGAACGCGTCAGGAGCGGTATGGAAATTGATGACTGGCTTCTGGTCCTTTGACAGTTTCGGCGGACCAGGAATGAATGAAGGTGGAGGGACAGGCGCCGCCCTACTTTTCAACTTGAGTGGCTTTGGTGGCTTGGGAGGTTTCACCTCCGAGATTGAGCTTTGACTGATGCTGGCGTGACTCATTGATCGCTTGGAGAAGTTGCTGGCGATACTTGCCATGCTCAACTTGCGGATCACATGGTTGGCAGACGCTCGGATGTTGTACTCTGGCCATTTCGACCCGAGACCCGGCCATGGTAGGGCGTCTTTTGTCCACACATCCGACAACATGTGCTCGAGCTGAATCCGTTCGGTACGTCGTGGTGCAAGAACAGGGATGTGACATGGTGTTGCAAGAGATTGAGACCTAGGAATGGGCATTGGCAAGGAAGATGTTGAAGCGTTCTCTGGCGTTTCCTTGGCCTGGGTGTTCTTGATGATGACCTGGTTGATATCCGCCGCAGGTCCAAGGGTTGCCGCACGGTGGACTGGCGATCTGCGGGCGAAGTCGATACTTTTACCGTAGGCCTTTCCAACATTTTTTAGGTCCTCGGTAAGCGGTGAGTGTGTCTCGATCGGTATGACACGACCTTCAGCAAGGTGCTTAGTCTCAACTGCGATCCTTCCAGAGATGTGATCACGCCACGTGCTGGCCTCTAGACCAGAACACGCCACTATGAGAAGTTCGTACAGCTTGCCAGAGTCTTCAAATAATAGCTTCCATGCATGGGGTGTCGTGTGACATTGAATTCCTGGACATGTCAATATTGGTAACCTAGTACCGACATGTATTCATACCTTTCCCATTGTCTGCCTCATCTACTTTTGACAATGAAAGGGGTGCCACAACCAGGACACGGTATTGAAACAGGTTTGGCGCTGACGCAATGATAAAACAAGACTCGTACAACGCACAAGCAGCGTATTGACCCTTTATGCCATTCCTGGTCTTGTACGCCACGAAGAGTGCACCGCATAGCGATAGTCGACCCATATGCCGGAACACCTGGGATTGAGCCATCTGTACTCGTCAGTGAGAGTCAAAAAGAACCTCGACAGAAAAGTACCTTGTCTTCAAATACCAACCGCTCTTGCAAGAGACGCTGGTTCTCCATCAGTCTCAGCTTCTCCGGGTTGTCTCTTGCTTCATTGACATTCTGGCAGGTCTGCGTGATAGCGTACAAAACGTCGTCAAGCACTAGGTGAGAAGTTGGGTCGTCGCAAGATGGTGTCAAAGTACAAAGGTCCTTGAAGAGCATTTCATATCGCATGATTCTCTGGATTGGCTTCACCTGCGTTAGTCACTGCCGATCTTAGCGGTTGATCACATACCTTGATAAGCAGGTCCTTCATACCGAGGGCTCTTCTGTAATGTTCTGCGCGCCCAGTGACAGAGTTGACAGAGCCATGTAGCGCTTCGATGGCTCTGTCATATACTTGGCCGAATGGTAGTGTTCTCTGGGCAAAGTCAATGTCCAGGTGGATGAGATCGCATCTGGCACCGTATTCTTCGTACGTCGAGAATCTGCGAATCTGTTTCTGTCAGCAGCGGAGCAGTCATAATTGGAAGGCTTGTACCTTTGCTAGAAAGCACCTTGCTATCTCCGCCGCTGTCTGAGGACTACAACCCAAGCCTAAAGGGTCGGACTCAGTGGACCGGTCGAAGTTCAGAGACCGTCGATGCTTTCTGATTTGAAAACCTGACTTGCGGACTGGAGACTCCAAGGTGGCCGCGTCTGCACTTTTGAATCTCATATGCCTTGACTGGCGAGCTCTGACCGGACTAGCTTCGCCGATATAGTTAGGAGCCGGACAGATCGCTCGGAGGTCTCGATTGAGTTCATCGTGAAGTTTCAGTAGCTCGCTTAGATTCATTTGCAGCGCAGCTTTGGTTTGAGGTGTCAGTGTAGCGTGCGGAAGAAGAATGTTAAAGAAAACCTAACGAGTTGGTCAGCGAGCGATCCAAGACAGTCCAAAAGCAACCCACATTGCTTAAAGCTCTCAAGTCGGACAGGTAACCCTCTTCCGTCCTGACCAGCTCATTGATCTTCTCACGTCTCTTGAAGGATCTTTTCCTTGCAGCCTCATCCATTGCTGGACTGAAGGGCGTAGCACTGCTGTCCAGAGAGCGTCGAGCATCGGAGGTAGACATGATACTGCTAGTCATCCATCGGCGTGATTGAGGAGATTTACCAATAAATGACGGTCGTGCCATAGAAGGTAAGCTGGAACTCGCTATGGTAAGACTTGCTGATTTGACAGCAGTGACAAACCCGAGTGATGATGTACGAGAATCAGACTTCTGATGAGACCTCCGCATGTGGTTGTTCTGCCTCTCTTGAGAAGATCTGGTCTGTGGTGGAGTTTTCATAAAGTCTGCAGTCAAGACAGGCTCGTCTTCGTCCAGTCGCGGAGTTCTGCGACGTAGCGTACTCATCCATCTCTTGAATGTCGTGCCATGTTCATCTGTTATTTCCAGGCGTGTAGCAAAATCTTCAGAATCGACGTCGATGGTGTTGAAATCGGTTGGTAGATCGGTGGGGAGCTCAGAGGAATCATGCCAGCTTTCGACGCCACTGTCAGAATCCTCCTCGTGCAAGAAACTGAGTCCCTTGGTCGTTTGATTTTGGGTATCTTCAACGTTTCGTTCAGAGGCCGATCGAGCCAATTGAGACCGTTGCACTTGTGGTAGCACGTCAGACCAGGCAGATGCGGCAATGCTCTGAGGCCGAGATAGAGCGCTCGAGATGCTTCTTCGGCGGGGCGATACACGACCAATAGCAGCTATAGTCGATGCAGGTCGAACTGGTGTCCTCTCACGAGCATGATACCATGAAGGCGCATAAAGTGAGTTGCCAGAGACAAGTGAAGTGAGGGAGACTTGACGTGGGCGTTGGCTGCTGGCTCTGCAATGAGATCCCGAGCTGTTGAGTGATGACCGTGAGCTTTCGAACGAGTGGTTCCCATAGAAGCAGTGCAGTGGGCTGTGAGGGGATAGGGATATGACAGAAGCCATCGTCGGCTTCGATCTTGCAACGATGGCAGATCAGATCCGGTAACGGCAAGATGACGGATTCTGTTGGCTTTATTGCAAGTTCATGAGTGGTATTTAAGGGATAACAAGGGCATCGACTGGCGATGACAAGAAGGGTTGAGGAAGAGTAGACAATGAATCGAAATGACAAAATGACAAAAGGAAAATAGACATGGCAGAAGGTGCAGTAGGAGCAAGGACGACCAGACACTAATTTCCCTCGCGGAAGTAGCATCGTTTAGCACCTGCCATATCGACCGGAAAACGCGATCTTCATTCGTGTCATCATATCTAGAATCCTTTGCTGACGTCTGGGTATACATCGAATCGGCGCTGGGTATAGAGAGGAATACCCTTTCGAGTCTCCTCAATCTTGTTCTCGTCCAAGTCAGCATACACAATACCTTCGTTCTCATCAAGCTCGTTCATGACTCCGGCGTTTGGATCCACGATCATGCTGTGACCCCAGGCATTGTAGTCGGCCTTCATATCTCTCGCCGGTGAGCACAGCCCGACGTACACCTGGTTGTCCATGGCTCTCGCTCTTGCCTGGAGACTCCAATGAAGTGAACCAGTCGTCAGGTTGAAAGCTCCAGGATACAACAACAAGAAAGCACCTTTTCTCGCAGCGATTGTCGCAAGCTCAGGGAACCGAATGTCATAGCAGATCGCGACAGCAATCTTGCCGTATTCTGGCAGATCAACCATTGTGATGTTGTCACCCGCTGTCAGGACATCGCTCTCCTTGAACTTGATCTTTCCCGGGATATCAATGTCGAAGAGATGGACCTTCCTGTGTGTTGCGAGAAGCTTGCCGTCGGGACCGAAGGTCAGAGATGTGTTGTAATACTTCTTGGTTTCCTCTGAATATTCAGGTATACTTCCTCCTACAAGGTATGTTTTGCCTTCTTGTGCGATCTTCGAAAGGGCATGGAACGTGGGCGACTGCTCCTCAGTGGGAGGTGATGGAAGGAGAGTCTCGCAGTATTTGGGGAAGTAGGAGGTGCCGTATGGGGAGTTGAAGCATTCCGGGAGGACGACAAGGTTGGCGCCCTTCGATGTGGCTTCAAGAACTTTGGATCTGGCGCTGGCTAGGTTCGCTGCTTTGTCCGCGCCTATACGAATCTGTCAGGGTTGCATGCGTCTTCCTTAGTGGACTACGATGTATACCTGTTGCGAGCTGGACGCATGCCAGCTTCAGCGACTTCTTGAGAAGTTTGGCCATGTTGCCGGTGAACAGTCTTTCTCGAAGAAATAGTTAGGATGGGAGTTGAAGTTCGAGAGTCTTGTACCTCGAGTCTGCCTTCTATCGTTCTTATCTCCAAGGTGTTCTGGTGTCACGATTGTTTAGTCAAAGAGTGGAGAAGGTCGTGGGGCATTTGGTTTCCCCAAATTCGGAGATACCGACAGTCACATGCTACGACCAGTCAAGCTACACCTCCTGTCAATTTACTAGTTCTCAGAAGATGCAAATTGCAGTAATGTGTACATTTCGTTCAGTAATCATACATCGTAGTCATGGGTAATCTTCGATCTATCGTGCGAAGCAGCAGACATCCAGTGCCTCACGGACCGACACCGTGTCTTCGCCATCCGTACTCCTCGGTCTTCCTGCCATCAGCCCACCTGAGCCCCATAAGCCTCTCCTTTCGTCCCAAGACCGGAAGACATGTTTCGCGTCCTGTGGCAGTGCATCGAAAATGACTTCGGCCTGTGGCATTCTCGTCCTGTCCTCGACACTTGCGGCCAAGATTGCATAGTCGTTTGCGAAGAGCAGTGCCTGCGTAAATGCGTCCTCCCAATATTGGTTCGAAGTGAGTAGCGGTCCAGGTAGGACGTAGATCTTGCCGATACAGTCCAGGATGTACACGTGTTCAGGTTCTAGCTCAATCTGGGAAGGCGGTGATAGCTCCGTAGCTGCGATTTGCGGCTTTACGCCATCAAGAGAAGGACTGGTCAGGGTGATAGACTTGCCCGATGCCGAAGAGTTGGGTCGGTGTGCAGAGCTCGGTCGAGAAATAGATCCACGCCCGCTTGTAAACAAAGACAGAAAGGCAGATGAAGACTTGCGCGGGGCCAGTGCTTCTATGCGAAATAAACGGGGTGACAGTCTGTCACCGACACCCTGTAAACTTTCCGCCTTTGCTGCATGGTGCCTCTTCCCCTCATGGGCAAAGACAGTCCAGAAATCTTCGGTCTCGCCGCCTTCGGCAACTTCGATCACATCTGCCGATGAAGAGTTGAGATCCATGCTGATTAGTCTGGCGCTACCAACAGCCTCGGGACCACAATGTGAACCTCTCCACAGATAGACTTTTGATTCTTGTATGGTGAGCGGATGAACGACAACGTACGGGAAAGCCGAGCAAAAGGAGCGGGTGGAAAGATCAACCTCGTCAAATGCAACATGGCCAACATGAGGGCGACCACAGAGCATGTACGCCTTGGTCGCCGCGTTGGCCTGCGCACCCCTTCGAGTGATTACAATACCGCCTAGAGCCTGAAAGAATTCTGCAGGCTCGCGTCCTTGATGAACCAGAGTGACTGCTGGAGTTGATCGTGGACCAGATCCAGCCTCTCGAGCCACCCTTTTCGCGAAGATCTGTGCGTCCGCCACGGCAGGCTCCGGTACCGTAGCGCCGGCCCAAAGGTAGACCTCTGTAAGCCTTGCACCAGTCTGAGAGCCAAAGACGTGAGTGACGACATATATGGACGATTCGTACAACACATGTTCTTCTTGAGCAGGAAGTGACAATAGTTTACCGTCGCCGGAGATCTCCTGTATTGATTTGCGCAGGGTCTTGGAGATAGCTGAGCCTGGCCTATTCGACAGCATTGCTTGTGTGTCAACCTCAAGTTTTGGTTCTGATGAGGGAACGGATCCGAGGTAAACATGCATGAGCTTGCCTGCGGGCGACTTCAATGCGTGTGAGACCTTGTCTGCACCACTTTGAAAATCTGACAATCGAGTTGTTAGCTCGATACTTTTGGCTCTAGACTAACGTGAAATCAGAAAAGCTCGATGCGATGGAGAGATGAGACGATGGAAAGGTGCAGAAAGTGTATATGTATCACTACAGAAGCATGAAATAATGTGAAATGGCGATCACGACATACCATTAGCAGCAGGAATCTCCTTCAGAGAACTGCTAACCACCCTCGAGCTCTTAGCCGGCTTCGGTGGGCCTCTTTCAAGAGAAACTTGTCTGATGGTCTTGGGCGACTCATCACGTTCGGTAATTCCGAGGCCAAACTCGGATGCGTTGTAACGCATGGGAGATGTCGATAACAAACCCGCCGACTTCAAGGCTGCCTCTTCGTCTTCTCTAGATGGAAGCTTGATGGGCATCGATCTGGATGAGGGCGCTGACGATGTCGTCCGTTTACCCCATGTAGCTGCGGCGTTCTTCACCGAAGGCAGTCCATCTTGATTCTCCTTGTCGTCCTCTGTTGACGGTTCCTGCCTGACTGGGCTGGCAGTGGATTTGGTCTCTTCAGTGCTGGACGCGAGTTGACGTGATAGGCGCGCAGCAGCCGGCGTGGTTGAGACGGACGATCTGTGAGCGCTATAAGAGCTGACTTTGATTTCGGGAGTGGGTGTCGACTTCAAAGACATGGAGGCTGACTTCTTAGGAGTAGTCGGCTTGTCTTGCTCGGACGGCTTGGCGGACAACGATGATGAGACTGCTCTGACTGCAGCAGATTTGGGTGGCGGCTGCAGAGGGGAGCCAGCAGATGGCAGAACAGCTGCCTTGGATATCTGAATGGAGGCCGGGCGGGTCTTTCTCACCAATGGTTCGATGACCGGCTCTTGGGTAGGTACATCTTCAGCAGACGCAAGGGTAGCAATTGCTGCAGTAGCGGGCTTCCTCCTCTTCGGGCCCTTTGCACGGCTTTTGGTCATATGAGTTAGTGCCTGTCCCGACGATGGATCTTCCTGGTGTTGGCTTTGGCTCGCATGTTGCGCAGGGCTGGAGGACCGCGAGGGTGTAGAAGATCCATTGTTCAAAGCTGGTGGACCTCTTGCAAGAACGCTGGCGAGAGCGGGATTGAACCTGTCTGCGAACTTGCTTGACTTTGGTGGATCTGTAGCGGCCTTTCGCAGGTTAATGATCGGTTGTGGCACATCCGCCTCTTCTGTGCGCTTCTCGACTGGCTTCACAACTGGCTTTTCCGATATTTTCTCTTGTGGTTTCTCTACAGGTTTCTTAGCGGGCTTCGTGGTCAAAGTCTCGGATCCCTTCTCGACTGGCTTCTCCATTGGCCTCTCGTCTGGCTTTTCGGTCGGCTTTTCGATTGGCTTCGCGGCTGGTTTCTCGGATGAGATTGCTGTTGTCTTCTCAGAAGGCTTGGGAAGAAGTTCATCTCTTCCTTGCGACTTTTCCGGACTACTGCTCAGGAATGGGGAGGTGGGCTTGTCGGAGAGGTTGCTTGGCTTGCCTGGAGGCACTACTCCCGCCTTGCCTCGCACTGTCTTGTGTCGAGCGAGAGCTTCGGGTGTGATGTCCCTTCGAGGATTCGGTGCGCCAAAAGAATGATTACTGTCAGAGCGACCAAGCTGCTTCTTGATCAACAAGGCTTCCGGTATTGACTGCGTCGGAGCAGGCGAAATCTTCTTCACCTCCTCCGCTAACGACTCCCCGGCTTTGGACTTCATCTCTTCTTTTTGCTTAATCAGACTTTCCTTGAACTCATCTCTTCGCAGGGTCTTCTGCGGTCCATCAGTCACGGCAAGGCCAGCTTTACCGTGCAGAATATTCTTTTTCAGGATGTCAGGTGCTACATATTTCTCGGTCTCCGCTTTCCTGAGTTTTGCAAGAGCGTTTCTGAATTCGGGCTCTGACTTAGAACCATTGTCAGTCGGTAGTTCACGAGGCTTCAGAGTGGATCTGAAGTCTTTCTTCGGAGGTGTCTCTGGCTTGGACTTGGGCGTGACGCCACTAGGTGTAGTGACTGGCTTGGCGGCGCTGGCTGATGCGTCAATGTAGGGCGAAGAGCGAGATGCACCTGTCACAGCTTCTTTCTCCTTGCTGGACCCACGGTCAAGATCGATAGGTTTCCGAGGCTCTTCCGGCTTTTGAGACTCTTCCGACTTTCGAGGTTCTTCTGACTTTCGAGGCTCCTCTGACTCTCGGATGGTTTCTTGCTTTCGATGCTCTTTCGCCTTGTCAGGTTCTTCCACTCTTGGCTCCGAGATCGGCTTGGCAGCGAGCGTCGGAGGCTTAGCCTTGGTGGGTGGAGTAACGACACGATTTGACAATCCTGAAATGCCTAGATCTCTGGTCGTTGAGCGCTGCAGGGAAACAGGAGTAGCCTGGAAGACTTGTGAGTCCTCGTGTGAAAATGTACTCTCTGCGCTGTTTCGCTGCTGCTTGGCTCTGTTGAGTTCGGCCATCCAGCTCGGTTGCGTTGACTGAGACGATGACGGCTTTGGCGATTCCGGTCTAGCAAGGGCGCTCTCTAGCCAGCTAGATTTTGTGGGACTGAAGCGCTTCGAGGGACTGAGGGGCGGCGAGAATGGTCCGCGAACATCTGCTGGAGGTGCTGGTGGGTCTCGAAGAGTTGCTATCGACTTTGACCGGCTGTGAAGAGATCCTTGTCTGTTCAGTGGGCCTTTGGACTCTGGTTCCTGGATATTAAGACTGCTCATGGCGCTAACAGTGCTCGCATCTGACTCGGCGCGCTCACGGGCTTGATCGAGCTTTGTCATACTACTGGATCCTGCAAGACCATTTCGGATACTTCCAAATCCACTTCGTAGGCTAGCAGTAGAATTCTCCCTGCTTAGACTCCCGCCCGGTTGTGCGCTCCACCTCTTGTTGACACTGTCGTTACGTTTGAGCATAGCACTTTGCACAAAGCCGCCCATGCCCTTTGTTGGTGAAGGTGGCCTGTCGGAAGCCATACGGCCATGGAGAGATGGCATTGAGCGACCGAAAGCAGCCTTTTCAGCCTCGGGTGTAGAAGTGCGTTCGATGCCGCTGCTGCCTGTCGCGGGAGTAGAGTCCTCAGGAATCGAAGTGTTTAGAATTGCACTGTCGCGTACAGAGCCAAGTCGTGCTGGAGTTGTTGCGCTGGAAGTGTTTGTAGGTGGACTAGCCGGTCCTTCTGATCCAACGGAAGAGTTCCGGTTCAGGCCTGGTAGTTGTCGCTTTTGCTCAGTATCGTCCAGTGCCGAGTCTTCATCACGGTTGCGTCTATAAGCTGCAGACCCGACTCCTCGATCGGCCGTCTGTCTGAAAAAAGCTGGATCTTTTGACCCCAGAGCTTGGGCAATGTCTTGTCTACTTGGATCGTCCCTTGAGCTGGGTCTATCACTCGGTGACGCGACTGGTGAAGTACGTGTGGTGTTGTTTTCGTGTGCGAGCAATGAAAGTGGTCGATTTCTCATGCCTGACTGTGGACGTCTCTGCCATGACATGGTGTTTGCTCGCGAGGGCATGGCCGCGCTGGGAGATGCTTTCGAGGGGCTGCTGGGTCTTTCCATAGGTGTGGTTGTTTCCTGACCAAGCGGGCTCATGGCTCGGCTACGCGCGTGTTCTTCTCGCGCCGGTTCGCGTCGTGAAGACGAGGATATACTCTCGGATCGTGGAGGAGTGCCATTGACCGGTGTCCTGGTACCAATAGAACGAGGAGACTGCGATGTCTTTTCTGGGGAAAGAGAGCGTTCGCGCTCTACAATGAAGTGTGGTTAGTGGCCACCCAGCACGAGTCTCGGATGGAACAACTCACCCATGCGTCTTTCTAAGCGTGTGTTTCTGTCTTGTATGATCTGCGCTTCCAATTGTTGGAATCTCTCATTATCCTCCTTCTGTCTCTTGTCGCTCAAGTCGCGAACAGTCTTGAGAAAGGCCTGAGGGTCAAGGTCCGAGTCGGCCATGTTTGCGGCCGCGAGTTGTGAAGAAGTCTTGTCGTGGTTGAGAGGGGTCGTGTCTAATGGCTAGCGAAGGTGTTGGACATTAAGATAAGCAGACTTGTTCTCGCATCTGGCTCCAAATGACGAACAAACGAGGCGTTACGAAAGAAACGAAATGAGATCAATATGGAGGACAAGGGTACCTGGTTTGAAGGTTGACTGTGGGCGGCCGAACATCAACAATGGAAAGCAGGACGTAACGGGTAACCGTGGGCTACACCACTTTGTATGCACCAATCACACCATGCAGCAGGCTTAATTATTTACTAGAATCGGACACATCAGGATGGACAACCAGAATAGCTACCGGATAATGTACGAGATCCGTGGATTAAGTATATGAGATCCTGATACGATTGCTTGTTTTCCTAACCACTAGTAACAACAAACGACTTGGTCCGTCCGACGTCCTATATCACTACTCAATACAGAAATAAGCGATCTTTCGCGTCTTGGACGACCCATTGTATGCCTTCCTGTAAATTCAAACCGGTCATTGCACTGCATGCTAGTATCTTCCATGTATGTGTCTTGATCGTATCGAGGTCGAGAGCCTGTCCCTCTGGTCAGATCACTCGATGCCGCAATGTCAACACGATTGACGCCAAGAGAAAGCTTGCGTACCTTGACAATCTCATCTTCGGTCATGCATCCTGAAATGTCGCTTTTGTTCTTGAACACTAGCAGACTCGCTCCCATCAACCTCTGTGATCTTGGGTCAGCGTGCTCTGTCCCGACATGGCGACATGGTCAGCTCGCTCACCTCTTGCACCAATAGCCCCTTCAGCTCGTCGCGACAATCGCCGATACGGTCTCGATCCGTGGCATCAACGACCCAAATTAATGTATCCGTCTTCTCGAAGTAGTTCTTCCAATATGTCCTGAGGGTTTTCTGGCCGCCGACGTCCCCTGGACATCATCAGTTCTGATCGATGAGGTCGGATGCGCCAAACTCACATATATTGAGCTTGTACCTGTATAATGTCAGCAGGTTGCTATACACGGCAGAAAGAATGTCTCCTTTCGAGCTACTAACCCATCATAATCGATCGTTTTGATGATGAATCCAAGAGTCGGCGACACACTGTAGACATCCTCGCCCATAATCTGCTTGACAATAGTTGTTTTGCCAGCGCTGTCAAGACCCCTGCAAAAGTGAATAAGCCACCAGTCAAGGCACAAGCAGCATCACTCCTCACAGCATGAGTATCCTCATCTCCTTATCCTTTAGCCTCGCTTTCCGTAATATTGACAGCATTTTGGTGAGTCCAATTCAAGTTGGGAGTTCCCGATCTAGTGAGTAATTAAAGCCAAGGTTGACATATCAGGTCACGTGACCTACACCTGCCATTCACAGATTCACTTGAGCACCTCACTTCTCACCGCACGGTTACCTCCACAAGAAAGTTGTCTCCGCCGTACCGCTGAAGCACGACACATACGACTCGGAAACCTCTTACAGAAGCGGTATTGCAGATACATCATACACAATTCTGCCACTTTCTGATACTGCTGCCATCATACATGACAAAAATTCCGACATGGAGAAGAATCAGGAGCTTGTGGGATGGGACGGAAAGATCGCTCCAGCGCCAGTAGATTGGGACACCCGACCTTACTTCCGCGACGAACAATCCATAATGACCATACAAAACTGGAACACAGCCACCACTGAAGCTCTGAGAGCCTACCCAGTAGCACATCAGCCGTTTGTCGATTTATCCAGTAAACTAGAGGTCGCGCCGAGGTACTGGGCCCCGAACAAGGCCGAACTAGATGACTTGGGACCATCCTGGGGACACTTCCTCCTCCTGCCTCCGAACCCCATCGACCCGTCTGACCTGCACTCCGCCGCGCCCTACTGGTGGCGGTATACCAGCAGAGATGGCTGGCTCCTGGTTCCGCCGACTGAGCCGCAAGAACGCGGCATCAACGTTGAGGAAGAAGGCAAGGAAGCCACCAAACGACGAGCGGCAGACCATGGCAGCACCAAAGCCATCGAAAGATACCAGCGAAGGCTTCAAGCCCGAGCCGAAGAACAACTCGCCCGACTGGCGGTGGAAGCAGTCGTGGAAACGGTCGAGGCCCCTGCCCCCGACATTATACACATGAAAGTCGAGGTATTCATCAGGCCAGCTGTTTCGACAGACTCGGTCGAGATATCAAATATACTGCGATCCTACGACGGGCTGACATGCTACCCGGCATGCTCAGAAATGACCGCCCACTCAGCATCGAGTTAATCAGCACCATTCAGAACCAAGCCCTCCCCTTCCTCGTAGCCGTCAAGCGGCAACCACACCACACCGAGAAGTCGTTCTTTCGAACCACCATCGGCAGACCACGAAGCACGCTGCCAGGTGACGAGGTCTATGGCCTCGCATTTGCCTCCTCGCGACAGCCCCTCGATGTAATACTGCCGGTCACATCGGTGAGCGACACCGCGTATGTCGAGCTCTACGTTCGCAAAGATGTCTGCAACAAGGGTGTCGGATCTGCGCTTCTAGACGTCGCTCTATCCAAGCTAATACCCATCCCGTACTACTTTCCGTCTACTGGGGGTACTTTCGTCGTCAGTCCCGAGGCAGTGTTGGGTTGGAGAAAATCAGTCACAGAAGTGCAGGTCTGGCTTGGGAGTACTGGTGCTGAGACGGACACTCAGACCACTCGTGTAATAACCTGGTTGAAGTCGCAGCGATGGGGATTCGAGGTTCTGGATGACGTGATGCCTGGTCCGGAGAACAAATTGGTATCAAGAGTCGCTCGCTTGCGCAGGCGGTGTGCAGAGCAGTCGGACGCATTACACGGCGGTCTGATAACAGAGTTTGGCGACAGAATCACACTTCGGCATTGATACATTCAAGAGTAACTCAGTGGCGCAGACGGACGGAAGAGTAGACAATCGCAATACAAAGGGGTATGAAAACAGAGATCTGATCGCACAAACATCACGCCTCGGCATCAATGGACCCAAGAGCCTGCCCAACCTGCACCTTTTGTCCCCGCTGTACATTCCACTTGAAGCCGCCAACGCGCTCTTCCTCGCCTCCAGACCCCTTGAAGCCCTCGTCAAACGACGGTCGGTGTCCCTTCGGCGCCTCGAAGACCATAACAATCGTGCTGCCCAGCTGGAATCCACCCATCTCTTCACCGCGCTTGAGCGCATGACCTTTCAGTAACGACGACGCGCCCTCGTATGTAGCCTCCGCGAAACCCGAGTACGGTTCTCCCCTCTTGGCCGCTTGTTCCGCGGCGCGATCGGCGGCTGTGTCGGTCGTCAGACTATTGGTGCGGAGTTCGCGATCGAAGTTGACGACGATGCTGCCGACGTTGGTGGCGCCGACGGGTGTGTAGGAGAAGAAACCCCATCGCCAGCGACCGAGGAGAACGACTCGTTCGTTGAGTGTGAAGAGACCTGGTAGTGTGCGTTGGAGATATGGCGATACCGAGTACAGCTCGCCGGCGAAGTGGCGTCGTGCTTCGACGATCCAGGAAACCGGGCTGTGGAAGCGGTGGTAGTCGCCCGGTGCGAGGTATACGACGATGTAGTAGAGAGCGGTCGGTGTTTTAGGGTTTGGTGTCGGGCTCCACCAGTTTTGCTTGTTGACGGAGTTACCGAGGGCAAGGTCAGCTGCTACTTCGGCTTCTGAAGACGACTGAGATTTCGTAGACTGGTCTTGCGACGATTCTTTGCTAGCCGACGACTTTTGTCCAGAGAAGAGGTTCGGCAGGGTATATGATATGCCGTTCACTTGTGCAAATTCCTCGTCAGATCGGATGATTTCTTCGTCTCCTGATCGACTCCTGTCCGAACTAGGTTGTGGTGAGTTCGGTGATGATTGTATGTTTGAGGTAGGTTTCGTGTTGCTGGGACTCCTAGAACCAAGCAGCGCATCGAGCGAGTATGTGACACCTTTGACCTGTTCTACCTCTCCGTTGTCGATTGTTCCGAACTGTATCACCTTGCCGTCTGCCGGACTGAGAACAGCATTTGGATTTGGGTCGAGCGGTCTGACACCGGGTTTCAAGGTTCGGTAGAAGAAGGCAGCCAGGTTTGGGTAGACGTGCAAATCTGGTTCCGACACTTCATCAAAGTTGACCCCGAACACCCAGCCGTACAGTTTATATCCTGGTATGCGGAAGTAATACGGTATGTCGATCGAGTTGAAGCGGCCCCAAAGTCTCGAGACTGCCTTTAGAGGTAATGTCGACATGATCTGAACAGACCTACACAGTGTCAGACTAATATCCATCTTCACACGACTGTGCGACATACCATGGTCCACTAGGTCGTACCCTCGGCCTTTTCTTCGGCCTCCCTTGTGAATCTGTTTCTGTTGCGCCATCTTCGGCCAGCTGCTTCTCTTCTTCCGCCCTTGCTCTTTCTCTTGAAGATACTCTGTAAAACTGAAGACCTCCCAAGGCCGCTATCGTAAGGCCGATCGGAACAGGTCGACCCCATTGTGTCCTGGTATTATTCCATGCCGATCGAAGGGTCTGCTTGGAACGCCGCGGCGACGAGGAAAAGCTTCTTGTCTGTACTGTTCGCAAGCAAGGGCTTAGGCGTTTCGATGTGTTCATGGTTGGGACAACTATAGCATGTCGCAAGTGTATACGGACCCACAAGATATTGAAGAAGTGTCGCGTGGTGGAAGTCACTGGTGACAGTCGGGCAAACCTCGATCTATCGATTGTAGGAATGACGTCGCGGCTTTTGAGGCCGTTGATTCGTATGGAGAAGATTTGGGGTTACTTTCGAGTCTACAACCCTCACACGCTCACGATAGCCACGACGCTACATACAGCTGCATAATGCTACAACATAGTATAGCGCTAACTATAGTGAAGGCCCTGGTTTGGGTTGAGAGTATAGAAGACATCTGAAGAGTACGAAAGCATTGGTATCTTACAGGGCTGCAGCACACATAGAGGGATGGGCGAACCGCTGATCGTGGACTTCGCCCATCCCTCTATTTCCTTACCGCCCTTCTTCGATATTGGCTTATATAACATCTAAATCCAGCATATTTTCTAATCGGCTGTTTGGCGCAATGGTAGCGCGTTGGTTTTCGGGAGAGATACACCAAAGGTTGTGGGTTCGAGCCCCATGATGGTCGTGATATGCCTTTGTCCCACTTCATTTTTGCACTTTTGCAACCCGCTACCCCAAACCATTACCGAGGCAGTCAACGAAACTGTCAGGGTCGGCATATGTATCTCTATACTAAGCTTATCATTCGAGGAAGCCTAGTAGCTTGTGGCTGCTTCAAATGCATCCTTCGCTGATCGCAGCGGGATTGATTGGTAATATCACATGCGTACTCGCTATCTGCACGTCCGGTGGATGAATAGGAAGTCGGCTCGCGATGAAAGAGGTAAGTCTGCCGTATCGATTTTCACGGCATCCATATCTTCCTCGCAACACTATCCACAAGCATCGTTTCTCAAGAAAGAAGTCTGTCACCATTCAACTCCATCATGATTGGGTTTAAGACTTTTGTGAGCAAGCCGCCGGGTTATGTTACAGCGTCGTCTGTCGTCTCGATCGCGGGCTTTCTGGGAGGGTAAATTGACCCACCCCTCTGCTTACATGCACTTACTGACCATTGACTCTAGCTATGACACTGGCTCAATCGGCGCGGTGACGGAGATGCCCTTCTTTCTGGCTCAAGTCGGTGATCTCTCTCCCATCATGCGCGGTATCACAGTCGCCATGATCATGCTCACTGGAATATTCCCAGCATTCTTTGTTGGCCAACTGGCGGAAAAATACGGTCGACTCGCCATTATCAGCACCGGTGCTTTCCTCTTCGCCATCGGCAGTATCATGCAAGCGGGTGCTAGCACGCTAACCGTGTTCAACATCGGTCGAGCTCTATGCGGCCTTGGGATGGGCACTTGGCTCAGCACCGTATTTGTCTATATCAGCGAAATTGCTCCATCTTCTCGCCGCGCACCTCTAGCCGCGCTGCCTCAATTGACGACCACTTTCGGAATCTGTGCAGGCTACTTCACCTGCTATGGATCGATCCACATTCAATCGAACTACTCATGGCGCATGCCGGCTATCATTAGTGCCGTACTGGCGGGAATCCTGACTATCAGCTGCTTTTTCCTTCCACAATCTCCTCGCTGGTTGCTCTGGCACAATCAGAGAGATAAAGCGATACGAGAGATGGAAAGACTCGACTTCAACAGGATTGAGGCAGAGAAAGACTTCCTTGGTCCAGCTGCCGCCCAGCGGAATCAGCGACCCGACACAAGCTTCGCGTCGATTGCCAAGATCTTCAAGAAGGAGTATCGCAGCCAGACCGGCCTTGCACTGCTATATCTAGGCATGTGTCAGCTCAGCGGAATCGACGGAGTACTCTACGTAAGTCACGGGTTTCTCTTCATATGACCTCGCTGACAAGATAGTACGCACCGACGCTATTCGCACAGGCCGGCCTCCCAGCTCAGACCTCGTCCTTCATTGCTTCTGGTGTCTCCGCGCTTTTGATGCTGGCAATTACCGTCCCCGCCCTCCTTTTCGTGGACCGCTTCACCCGTCGCTCCATCACCCTGATCGGTGGTCTGATCCTTACATTCAGCATGTTCATGATCGGTATACTCTACGCAAGCCACTCCGTCAACGCACACTCTCCGGCCCGGTACCTCGTCATCGTTCTCGTCTTTATCTTCAGCCTCACCTACGCCGCCACATGGGCTGTCGTGGCCAAGATCTACGCCTCGGAGATCCAGCCTGCCGAGACAAGGAGCGCTGCCAGTTGCGTCGCGCAAGGCATGGGATTTTTCACGAACTGGCTCGTCGCGGTCCTGACGCCGTTCCTCCTGGCCAAGAGCAGCTACGGGGCGTACTTCTTGTTCGGAGGGTTCTGCATCACGAGTATCGGGCTACTCTGGTTGTACATGCCCGAGACCAGAGGCATGAGTCTCGAAGATATCGAGCGAGTCTTTGCGGGACCAGCTTCGCAGAGGGGTGGTAAAGTGGTCAGTTTGGTCAAAAGATGGCTGGGCAGGAGCGGAGTCACCACGCCTGATGCGGTGAGTCTGCAGGAGCTCAGCAGCGATGAACAGCATGTAGGAGTGAACGAGGGATCTAGCTCAGCTGTGATAAAGGATCGCAAGGATGTGGTTCAAGCTGTGGCGTCCACGCAACTGTCCGCGGCAGGGACCTGATACTAGTAGTCAAAAGGACTTATTCTTGATATCACTGTGTATTATTTTTTCACCCCTCTATCACTCGGCTGATTGAATTCTGGTGAGCTAGCCCAAGAGCTGTCCAAGCATCTGCTTAGCCTCCGCAATGTAGTCCGTGGCTTTACCCTCCCATATCGCCTCACATCTGTCTCGAACCTCGCTCTCGATCTTGTCAAAGTCTTTGCCTACCCCGTCAGCCCGCCATTCGTACAGATCTCCGCTCCGCCTCGAGCTCTGCACCAACCACTGCGTTCTCTCCAGTCTCTGGCGATTGTACGCCTCGAACGCCGCCTCGATGCCTTTCCGGCCGTTCTTGGCCACTCTTTCATCGGCCAGAATCTCCGCCATCACCGCGGCGTCTTCAATACACATGCCTGCACCCGCGCCGTGATGGGGACTGGTAGCATGACCGGCGTCTCCCAACAACACGATCCTGCCCTTGTTGTACCGCGGTAGAGGATGATCGCCGAGATCGAAAATCGCCCAACAGTCCAGATTCGGCTCCAGGAGATCGATGATCTTGTGTACCGTTGCGCCGAAATGAGCAAAGTCTCTCAACACGTGTTCCTTGTCTGATGGAAGCGTGAGTTTGCTCTCGCTCGGCCATTCGTTTGGAGAGGTGAAGAAGGCGACGACGTTCATGGTCTCGCCGTGGTTCACGGGGAAGGTCAGAACGTGTGCGTCGGGACCCATGTGCATTTTGGCGTTCTGGGCGAGGTCAGCGCCGAGCTCTGCGGTCGCTTTCGACATGGGGATCAGGCCTCTGTAAGCGTACTTGTGAGTGTATTGGGGGTGAAGACCTGGATGATTGTCGCCAATGATGCTGGCTCGAACACGGGATTTGATGCCATCTGTGCCAATCACTGATGAATCTTAGTACGACTGGATAAGCTGACAAGAGTTCGTGCTGGCTTTACCTGCATCCGCAGTAGCTGAGCTACCATCATGGAATTTCAGCTTCAGTCGACCGTCTGATTGCTCCTCAATGGTATCTAGATGCTTGGCGAAGTGGGTGAGGCCATCTGGGACGTATTTCACAAGACCGTCGAGAAAGTGTGCGCTCGAGAATGTCAGTATGTAAGAAAATAGATGGTTCGTACGATATCACCTACCGGTGGACGGCATTCGCTCCAAAATCGTTGCTAATGGTGAACAAATACTTCTCTTTACCAACCTCCGTGTCACTCTGGCCATCAAGCCAATCAAACCAGACCTGCTTCTTCTCCGGAGAGATGTTTCTCGTAGCGACTTCTTCGAAAGCCTTGTAGACGTCGGGCGAGCATATCTCCATAGCTCGAGTGGCGGCCGGGTTGAACGCCACTCCTGCTCCGATCTCTCCAAAGTGATGGGCTTGTTCGTAGATTGTAACATCGATACCCCGTTTGAGCAATGCCAGACCGAGAACTACACCACTGATTCCACCTCCTACAATGGCGATCTTGCCAATGCCCGTGGTTGATGCCATGTCAGTGGATTGATGCGGGTGGCAAGCGGTCGTTAGAGAAATCACGCTCCAAGATCAACAGAGAAGCAATCCAAAGAAAGGCAAGAAGTTTATTACAGTATAATTAAAGCTACAGAGATCATTGCAGATGGTCAAGAGCACGAAAACCCCCACGTCGGCCAAGTGACGTCAAAATGAATGTTCGACAGGGATCCAAGCAGAGACGACTGTGACGCGCACCAATGCTGAAGTGTGTAGTTGAGCGCAGAACATCGTTAAAAATTCCTACTTGTGTCTTAAGACATCGTGTTTCTGCGTGATGTCGGTTCGAACACTGTATAAGAGGTACTAAAGTCTACATCATACCTGTATACCAGACCCGCATTGGATGAAAGCTTGTACTACGCAAGTCAATAAAATCGGTTCTACCGTCTACCGCCAGCCGCCGCCTTCATCAACTCATTCCAGGCGCTTTCTATAGCACGCTTCAATTCTCTATAGCTGACGACGAAACAGTTCTGCTCGTCTCTACTGACCAGCATGATCTTCTCTTCGACTCCTGTGTCTAGCTTATTCAAGCATCCTAGGATGTGCCCGAGATCTAAGACCGGCCGTCCTTCACTGTCGGTCTGGTGGTATACGTAGTCTCGAAATAGTTTCAGATAGTAGCGCTCGCCGGTCTCTGACCATGTCGAGCCAGTAGCGTTGAGGCCGTGTGATGATGGCCCAGATGAGCCAGAGTGGCCGCTCGAAGTGTCCGGTCGCTCCAGGATCAGGTTCAGTTTAGTTGTGAGGCGGACCAGACGTGCGTTCTCAAGCTCGCGGGACAGATTGGTGGTGAGGCTATCTGCTTCATGAAGGCTTGCATCGAGGGTCAGTGCCATCTGCGATGAGACCATTGCAAGCAAAGTATCGATATTATAATCGTTCGTTCCATCGGTGGAGTTTGACGGTGGTGTCAGAAGCCATGTCACGACATCCTTCATCTTCTCGCCATACATTCGAGTAATGTGCTCGAGAGCTTTTTGTGGATTTTGATGAGCCGTAGCATTTTTACTTCCGAGGCAGAGTATGAGCCGACCAAGGTGCATCAAATCGTCCTGTTGAAGTTCCTCCGCCAGGCGACTTTGCTCAAATTGAGTAATGTCGAGGACGCCGCAAGCATTCAGACGCACGCGATTCTTCGAGGTCAGCAGAATCTTCTGAGGTACCAAAAGTCGAGCTGCCAGTCCATTGGTATGGATTGCTTTTAAAGCGGACGCGAGTTGAATGATGTAGCCCCACAGCTCGTGATCAGGAACGTAATTGTTTGTGACCCGATTGTTGACATGTCGAGTTGGCTGCGCAAAGTGCTTCTCAGCCAAGGTTTGCGACAGCGGGTGATAGTCAGTGACCACGATGAGAGAGCTGTCGCCAAAAGCTCTGGTCGTAAAGGCGTCATGTACAGTGACGACATTGCCGTTGCTGATGCGTTTCCAGGTCTGGATGGTACGAACGGCTCTTTCGTCCGTCAAGCGGAAGCCCTCGAGTCGGCGAAGACAGTATGTGTATCCGTCTTTGCTCGATACTGCTTTGTAGAGCCAACTAGGGTATACATTCGGTGCGGTCGGTTTTTGAATGGTTGTATCCAAGGCGACCAAGGAATGATAATGTTCAATCTGCTGCGGTAGAGTAGAATTTGCGAATGTTTGTAGTGTCGCTTCCGACTTCCTCTGCAGCTCTTCGCGAAGATGATCAGGGATGAAAAAGTCGTGAGTGGTTCTTTGGTAGGCCAGCAGGTTGTCACGATGTGGGCCGATTGGTGCATAGAGATGGTAGTTTAGAGGATGTGAAAAGGTAGACGCCGCTTGGTAGAGAGGCGCGGTACCGGACTCTTGTGCATATGGGTTGATTTGAGCAGAGTGATTGCCATCAGATAGATTTGCTAAACCGCCGGTAGAGTTGGTGAAAGGATCGAATGCTTGTGCAGCATTGTTCTGGTAGTCTCCAAATTGCCCAGGGACGAATTCGCGAATGTCTGAGGGCCATTCTCCAGCTTGTTGTTGCGCTTGTCGGGGTTGAACCAGTTGGGTTGCATTACTGGAAGTACTGACACTGCTGGCTGTGCTTTTCGGAGTGAACACTGCTGCCGCAACGGCTTTGGGGGAGATACCAGCGCTCCTCGATCCCGGAGTGACATTTGTGACGGTGGTAAGTGGGGTGAATGAAGGAGACTCGACACTCAAGAAGCGCTTCGCATTTTCGATAGATGGTTCTGGTCGTCCGACTTCGTGGTTATAAGGACAGCCTGGGATATCAGGTTAGGTATTTGGGCCATGGCTAGACCGGTAAATGATAATGACCATTGTTCTGTGCTCGGCAGCTGCCGTAAATCGTGATATTGCGACATAATATGTTCTTGGCATTATCGGCTTCCAGATTCGTCAGCACACATGAACGTATGTTAGAGTCAAGCCGCTTACCTCGAGCCTTTGGACGAGGCGAAGGGTGGCCGCGTCCGGCAGTGTGTGTACTTGCAGCAAAGGAAGCCATGAGGAACCAAGATTACAAAGGATGAAGAGCGCCAGCCGAATAGAAGGAGTGCTGGTCGGGGAAACGAATTCTGAATTATATGCTCATCAGTATCCGGGTCAAAGGTTCAAGATCAGGTTTATCGTGACTGATCTGGGGATAGTGCCTTGCAAAGGCCGGTCGAAAGACAATCACTGCTGCTTGCGAACCCGCTACCAAACTCAAGGTATGAAGCCGGTTGCGGTCGTCTTACGAAAGAGGAAGTGACTTCTGATCGGACTCTTGCTTGGGGAAGTTAGCACTCACATCTACTTGGATTATCTGCTTTCCATTTCGTCGCCCTTGCCCGTAGCATGACTTTATAAACCCAATTAGCCAATGAGCACGGCGGGTTCACCGCGGCAAATGAGAGAACCACGAAGAGAAGTAAAAATGATGATAAGATGCGTGATTTCGAGCAGGTAACCTCGCGGTATGCGGTCGGCGACATCCCATAACGACGGTGAGGCTTGGCGCTGCCTCGGGGATGGATGTCCCACATCAGGCCCTGACCCTGACCAGATCGGCACAAGCGTGCAGCGGAGCGGACCGCAGATCGACATTACGGTGGCTTCGCCGATACTCCGTTCCTGTGCCGTCATGCGACCAAATTACTCCAGACTTATGTGTATATCTAATCGGTCCACGGCCACGTTTGCGTATAGCTGCGGTAGCCTTTAAAGACTCCGTCAAAGCGAGCGTATCAAGAGTCTGTTTTTTCTGTTTTTGTGTCAACCACGACTATGAGTGAGCCATCCTTGGACATTGCTCAGCTCACAGAAGACCAACAGCTTGCCCTACAGCAATACACATCTGTCACTGATCAGGACATCGACTCCGCTGTACCCTTGCTTCAAAGATGTCAGTGGAATGCACAGGTAATGACGACCTCAGACCAGACCCTTGAGTACGACTGATAGGTATCAGATCGCGATCACACGCTTCTTCGACGGTGATGCAGATACAGTCGACCCCGTGGCCGAGGCAGCACAGGCACCACCGCCAACTGCACGAAGACAAGAGTCTTTACTGAACTCTCTGGACGCTCAATCGTTCCAGCGCCCTCGTCATGGCCTCGAGCCAGCCCCAAGAGTCGTCCCTACCCCCGAGGGTCAGATGACTCAACAAGCTCCTTTCATTCTCTCGATTATTTTTATGCCATTCAGCGTCACCTACAACATCTTCAGTCGGCTCTTTGGAGCCATCGGCTGGGCGTTTCCTTTCCTACCAAGACTATTCAGTAGGCTCTTCCCAATATCGGCCAGTAGAGCTTCACGAAATGCAGATAGGAGGCCGCTCAACCCGAGAGATACTGCGGCAAGATTCGTTCGGGAGTTTGAGGAGGAGTACAACGTAGAATCTGGTACCCTTCCGTTCCAAGAGAGTGGATACGCGCAAGCATTTGATCTTGCTAAGAGAGAACTCAAATACCTGGTAGTGGTCCTACTATCGCCCGAGCACGACGACACAGCACCGTTCATCCGCGAGACACTACTCTCACGGGAAGTCGTGGGCTTCATCAAGGAGCCGCGGAACGAGATTGTGCTCTGGGCAGGAAGCGTGCAAGATTCGGAGGCATACCAAGTCGCCAACGCGCTCAACGTCACCAAATTCCCATTTACTGGCTTGATCGTACACACACCGACCGTCTCCTCTACTGCGATGTCCGTTGTCGCTCGAATCGCAGGTCCTATCGCGCCGACGGAACTCATCAATAAACTTCAAGCGGCGATTCAACAAAGAACCGAAGAGCTAACCCAGGCGCGCATGCAGCGACAAGAGCAACAAGCTTCACGAAACCTACGAGAAGAGCAGAACAGCGCCTACGAGCGATCTTTGGCGCAAGACAGAGAAAGAGCGCGACAACGACGGGAAGCAGAAGCAGCCAAGGAGAAAGCCGAACGCGAAGAGCGCGAAAGAGAAGAAGCCAAAGCACAAAAAGCGCGCAACATCCTGCAATGGAAGCAATGGAGGGTACAGTCCTTACCACAAGAGCCAAGTAACGACGACAAAGACGCCGTTAGGGTCGGTCTTCGCATGCCATCTGGAGAGCGCGTTGTGAGAAAGTTCGCCAGCGATGCGGAACTGGAAGAGCTGTACGCATATGTCGAATGTCACGACATTCTTCAGGAAGATGACCAGATGTCGGAGAATGAAGCACAAGAGCCGGTCGATTATACACACGAATACGGTTTCCAGCTCGTGATGCCTATGCCGAGAGAGGTATACGATCTACAGTCTGGTGGAACGATCAAATCGCGTGTTGGGCGGAGTGGTAATCTTATTGTCGAGAAGACCATCCAGGGCGACGAGGATGATGAGGACGAATTAGATGCAGAGGATTGATGACTTGTACATACGAGCGGATACATTGATGGAACGAACCGGCTGGACGAGGTCAAGTGGGTTGGGAGTGTTAAAACTACAGTTCCATACTCGGAGGTATTGCAATTAGAAGCTGTACACCGTACTTCACATTTGCTTTTGCTGTTCACACCAAGAAGACTGTACAACGCTTTCATTCCGAACCATAACCACTGTTGAAGAGGATTGAGCAGTGAGTAATACATATCCATCGAATGGGAACGGAAGTTTCCGGATGAGGGGTTCTCGATAGCCGCTGGGTCCGCCACGCACGTCAATTCGGCAACCTGAAGTGGGGTGCAGCGCAGCGCATTTTGAGCCTCACCTCATTCATGCGGATTTCCCCACAGTCCAACTGCCACGCATTCCAAATATCGATTCAATGTTTCACCTCTTCTATTTTCACGACTGCACGACTGGAGTCTAATCGGACATTATCAGACAGTATCAAACTAATCGACTCTCATTCTTCTTTCAGCTTTAACATATCAGCATCGGTCTTTACTGGACATCGTAGTGCTGTCACATATACCGGAGTCTTCCGAATCTCCCGAAAAGCGCTCGTATCCAATCAACACCCCTGCTCTGCCTTGCCCTGCCCTACCACCACCGCACAGCATGACTTCTACCAATGACAACAAGTACGACTATCGGGGTAACTTGAAGAAAGTCGACCTATCACAGCAGCGTTCACCGACCGCGCCCTCCGTCTCTACATTCGACCAACAACCGCTGGCTTTCCGACCTTTTCCTTTCTCGGCACCAAATGACCAGTCGACTGGATCACCCATTGGACTGAAACCGAGCGCATCGGCAGCCTCTCGATCATCCTCGATATACTCGACCGCAGTACAATCTCAGCTCGACGCGTCAGAGACATCACCCAGCGCACAGAGATCGAATGGCGACTCGACGACCGCGCAGACGTCCGTGGCAGCGCCTTCGATCAGAGCACCTTCCCTCAAGGCACCGTCGATCTACTCCCAGCGATCCGTGAACGACACTTCTTACGGCCCCAAGAATCTCCTCGTCATCTCCGCCGGCGGCCCATTCACCAATCTGCAACAGTACATCCACACCTCGGTGCAGCGGCACGACATCGGGTCAATAATCCTGCTCGGCTCCGACGAAGAAGGCATCAAGAGAAGCAAGATGGACTGCTACACGGTTGCTGGAAAACTGGAGAAGAACCTGTCGGTCGCGACCTCGATCGTCAAAGGCGTAAACGACAACGACAGCCTCGCGCAGTCGCTGCAGGGCCTGGCGAACCGCAACGTCCACGGCGTGCTGGTCTACCTCGGCCCCAGCGTGCCGGAAGACGACATCCTGAACCTCGACGTGCCGGACATGACGAGCGCGTGGCGCACGAGTATCCTGACACTGCAGACGATCGCGAAGTACACCATCCCGCTGCTCGCGCGGCAGCAGCAGGCGCAGGCGCAGGCGCAGAATGCCCGGCGCACATATGCGAGCATGCCGTTTTTCGCGACGTCTCAGCATGAAGAAACGCTCGGCGCGCCGACGTTCCACGCGACGGCGCAGAGTGCGCTGCTGCAGAGCATATCGCGGTCGCCGCTGGCGAACGGCGTCCGCATCGGGTCGGCGCAGGAGATCCTACCGCCGCCGCCTTCGCCAGCTCCGGTCGCCGTATCGCCTTCGCCGCGGCCGTCCGTGTCGGCGGGCATCGATATACCGCAGCCGAACGGCGGCAGAGCGGCGGCCGACGAAGACTCGCCGGCGAATATGTCGGAGAGTCCGACGAAGTTGTGGGCTTTGTATGCGAATGCCAATTTCTAATGTACGATAAAGTTGGTATGAGGGGAAGGGGGGAAGATAGAGATAGGGAAGAGTCTATTGACCGCCGGGCGGGATCTACAGTGTAATGTCTACCAGAAAATCTTGTACAGATGCATAGCGAACGGCGTTGAATCCATTTCATAGCAAGAAGCAAGCTGTGCTTTGTTTTTGTAAACAGAAAAGAGTCAAGAATGTAAATTCGTAAAATCATTGCAGCTCAGGCTCGCTCGCGAGCATATACACATGATCCAGCAGCCGCGTTCAGGGAAGCGCCATTCGAGGCTCACTCACCTCGTCCCTTTCAGACCTCCCCCTCCTCCTTCGCACCCACCACAGTCCTCTCAACCTCAGTTCCACTCGCACTCTCCAGCGTGACCGTCTTCTCAACAACCTCAGTCTCACTCCCACTCTCCAACTTAGCCGTCTCCTTGCCTCGCTTCGTCCTCGCATCCCAGCCCAACACAACCCCCCACGCCACAAACACAACAACCACAACGACCACGTACGGAATCAGCATATACTCGACTCGCTTGCCGTAGAGCTGCTGCAATCTGAGCCCGAGCCCGCCGTTGATGGCGCCGAGGACGAGAAAGCCGCGCCCCAGCCAGCGGTGGATGACGTGCACGATTGTCTTGGAGCGGGATGCGGCGAAGAGGTGGTGCGCCAGCGCGCCGCTGAGGGGTTGCAGGACGAGTGCGACGAGCACTATGACTCCGATGAGAGGGTGGCCGTTGGCGCGGATCAGCTAGAATCTCCATTAGTGATCACTTTTCGCGACTCGTCATTGAAACAGAGGATGATGATTGACGCAGGGGGGTTTCTACGTACACTACCGCCCTCGTGGGCCACGAGCCAGCCTCCCAGCCCGGCGCCGGCGATCGCGAGCGAGAGGCTGAAGAGCTGCCAGCAGCCGTGGATCCACGCGACGTGGCGCGTGCGGCCGCCTAGCAGGCGCAGTAGCATGGCGCCGACGGGGAAGAGGATCGCGAAGGCGATGCCCAAGCACCAGCCGTGGGCGAGGATCATGATGTGGTGGTGTGCGTAGATCTTGGCTTCTGCTGCTGCTGCTGCTGCTGCTGCTGCTTCCATGGCTGCGGATGGTGTGCTGGGCGACGTGTAGTACTGGGCACCAGAGAGGGGCGCTGTGCTTGTTAGATGGTGTTGAGGAGCGGGAAGGGGGACTTACTGAGGGAAGCGAGGAGGAAGAGCAGGGAGGGAATGGCGTGTCTGGAGATCGTCATGATGGTATAGGACTGCGAAGCGTCTTGCGAGGGAATGGGATTGGAAGATGAGATAGGGATGCTGATACGAAGGATGATCTGAGGTGGGCACAACACTCTTATACCACCTACCAGTGTAGACAAAGCATATAAAACGTCCAAGGCTTGGTATGCTCATCTCCTACCTCAAGCGTACATCGTACAGCGCCATGCAGTGTGCCCGTCTGGAGTAGCACGACCGCCTCGGCCAATCTCAAAGACGGTCAGTTAGCCATGCCAGACGCACGCAGCAGAAACGGAATTAGATCAACAGGAACGATGCAGCATCGCTGGAATCGATTGGTCGTGGACTCCTCAGGGTGTGGGCAGATGAACGATTGCGGACAGAGGTACCCTCGAAGAGTTCGGTCCCCGGTGATCGTTCCGTCATGTGTCTCGACGGCTGCGCTTTGTTTGTCGTCGAGGCCGTTGTGTCTCAAGCGGCCGTCAGGCGTCACACAGAGTTCGGCCGCGAAGGTTTTATCAGCGGTTCGCGCGAACGGTTCTCGTGCTTGGTCGTCAGAGAAGTGTGTTCGGAGACTGTGGTTGCCGTGTTTTTTGTTTTCTCGGTGAGAAGTTTGTGTGCAATATTGGGTGGCTTTTGGCTGGACCGAAGGTAAACAAGAGAACCATCGAGAACCAAGGGTCCGGTCGTCGCGACGAGCGTGAAAACGATGTGCGCTCATTCGACCTCTCCCTTCTTCGGGACAGGGTAGATGGATCTGTATGTGCACCCATGATCAACCAATCGGATACGTACAGATATGCAGATAGAGAATGGTCGAGTCAGGCTAGAATAACAAGGATCTAACAACAAACATCCGTGGTGCAAGAGAACGATGAAGAAGGAAACAAGTGGCTTGCAGCCGGTGAGGTGGTCACAGGTTCCGGTAGTGCATCAACACCCAATTCAGGTCCGACGAATCGGAGATTTTCTGATCCGTTGAATAGAGTTGAAGATCATTGCAGATCAGCCGCACCGACAATCTGGACAGAAGTCTCTCCACAATCTGGGGATTTCTCGACTCAGGGAACTGCACGTGTTTGATCGATTGTCGATTGCTCTCGTGCTGTGCCACTTGAGTTCTATCTACATATCGTTGAGCCGGCGTGCTGCGTAACAGTGTTTCTCATTATACATAATCGCCCGCAGTAGCCTCGTTTGTGGGAAGACATCAGCTTTCAATGCCGTCCTCGTTTCTCGCCCGCTGATAATAATGGATCTGCTTCTTCGGGCGGTGGAGGCGCGTATTGCGGCCTATCATCTGTCTGTACCGAGGGCATGGTATCGGCGATTGCATCTTCATAGCTTGGCGGTGCTTCCGAGTAGTGGGGAGGTTCGTCTTGAGGCTGCGGAAGGGGTGTCGGCTGCGTCTGGTTACCGCTCGCTTGCGCCTGTGATGGGTGTTGTTGTTGGTGACTTTGCGGTGCTGGCACGGGTCGTCGCGGTATCGCGGCTGATGCGAGACCTGTCTTCTCGTTCCGAGGCGGTAACGGTGGTGCTGCTGGGCTTGACACAGGTCCACTCATACCAGATGCTCTTGTCATAGCCTCGAGCAGTTCCGCAGGGGGTGGGATGCCGGAGAAGAGTTGAAACGGTAAGCGAAGCTCCATTATAGTGTCCTGGAAGCGGCCCTGCGAATCGTACCCGATACCAATTCTCACTATGAGTTCGTAGTTGCGGCTGAGATTGCAAGTCTCGAACGAGGGCGGAAGGTTGCCCGGAATCGAGAGACCATGCCAGAGCGTTGAGTCTATCAGCGCTTCTGTGTTTCCTTCTTTGAACGAGATAGGTGCTTGCATTATATTGCTGCGACTTGTCATCACAATCGGTGATACTGCTGTTCTGCGGACTTGCTGGGCTCGAATATGGGTATAACCTAGGATAGCAATCTCTAGAGAACGTAGAAAGAGGTTGCTTGTGTTGGTATTCAATGTCCCACAGATCAGCCGTAAAGGGATTGCATGGCCAGCAGTATGGATAGGGGGCTCCGGTAAGCGTGCTTCTACACTGATCAAAGGAGCTTGCGGCTGTGATGGTGTTGTTGGAGTCGACACATTCATGGTACTCTTCCGAGAGAATAAGCTTTTCTTTGCTTCTTTTAGTGGTGTGTTTTGCCCAAGAGGTTGCGCGAACTGGTGCTTTCTGCGTGCGAATGTCTCTGCTCCCATTGTCACGGGTGACGGTCGTGGTGGCTCGATCGGACAGAAGCTGAAAGGTAGATAGGCCCGAGCATTCTCTTTGAGGATGTTGGAACGGTCAACCGTGACTTTTAGGTAGTACTGTATACCTGCTTCACCGGGAAAGCCAGCAAGAGTAGGAGGGAGCAATTTCTTGACATGGAACTTCGGTCGAGACGCGTCCAGTCCAAATGCACCTATGCTAAAGGCAGGAAGGATGCTATCGGCCGCCTCGCAGTTATTGTTGAATGGCATCTGAACCTGTCAGACTGGATGAAGGACATGTCGCGTTTTATGTATGACACACCTTGAATGTGAAAGGATACTGATGATGTCCTGCTGGTAATGTGAACGAGCTTTTCCCGGTAGTAACGAGGTTAGGCGGCGGAAACACCGTCTGAAGTTTGTAGAGAATCTATACAGTCAGCATCCAGCACTTCTTGAGTGGTGGCCGACGTACCATAGTTGCCCTGTGTGCTCAGGAGTCTCGTTCGGAGACGGAGGAAGATATCATGAGACGTACGTACCTTGTGGACTTCACGCTCAGTCTTGGGGTGGTCATCAGAATTTTTCGGAGGTGGCTTCAGTCTGGTCTGACTTTCTCCTTCCAGCTTGATCACGACCGAATTGACATTGGTGCTACTCTCCAGTCTCAAGACCACTCTACCACTCAATACATCCAGATTCGTGAAAGTATTGTGGGTTTGATCGAGGATAATAGTTGCCATCATCCCGCCTACATAGTTCGAAGTAGACTGACGAGACTGTTGCGGAGACTGCTGTTGGTCTTGGTGAAAGGGAATCATGCTGTATAAGGTATAGATGGAGTTATAATGATACAGATATTATGCTGGTGCATAGAGTTACCGCATTGCTGTTGGTTGCGACTACCCTGTTTGGTGTTTATCGTTGTTTCCTGTATTGGTCGCTTCCAGTGAGTGTCCCTCGGTGATGAATTAATGAGTAGAAATGTACAGTCAACTGAGGTTGCAGGATGTTCTAGGGTTCGGAATGGTATGATATTTTTCTCCTTATGATCGTAAAGGCATGAAAATGTGTTTCTTTATCCTCTCGGCCGGAATACTCGGAAGCGTGCAGAGGCGCAGCACGTTGACGAAGAAAAGCTTTGTGAGGCATTGATTTATTCATTCCAATTCATGAACAGAATATAATATTACTCAACCTCTCCCTGTGTACACAGCTCATGATGCAAATTTATAGCATACCGATGGGGTACTGAGGGGGCTGAAGATGAGGACATTGATTTATCATTCAAATTCATAAACGTAAAACCGAAGGGTATCACTAAACAATCTGCCCAATCTACCGTCCCTTCTGCTGACCGAGACTCGCCTGCATAGCCCGTCTCAACTCCTCATCATCATCTTCATTCTCTCCCTCGTTGGCTGGTGTACCCTTCACATTTCCAGCGCCGCTGGTGCCACTTCCACTAGCACCAGCAACAGCCCTCCCACCATCCCCACGAGCGATTTTTCGCCTATGCTCATCCTCCATCAGCGACTGCTTCTTGACATATTCCATGACGATCTCCTCCTCCGATCGCTGATCCTTGTGACTCTTCAAACTCTCCTGCATGGCTCGCTGAAGCTCTTCGTCCTCGACGCTGTCTTCTTGCTCTTGCAAACTTTGTCCCTTGCCCGCCGTTGCGGCCTTAGAAGATGAAGATGCTTTGCCGGCAGTCTTCTCGGGGTGCAAAGTACCATCCGGCTCGTCCTCTTCTTCGTAGTTGATGGCGCCCGAGTGACCTGTTGCTTGACGGTCTTTCGCCTCGGAAAGGACTTGTTCGTCGCCCGCTGCTGCGGCTGCGGCGTTGAGGTCCAAGACGTTGCGAAGGGCGGGGTGTTTGGAATTACGCATTGCCTGCGAGAGATCCTCATCGTTGTAATCGGGTGGATCTTCGGCGGGCTGTTTCTGCTTACCGTGCGATAGCGACTCTTGGATCGCACGCTCGAGGTCTTGGTCATTTTCCTCGTGACGATGCGATGACCGGAAGCGCTCTGCCTCGATTACGCTGGCGGCCATGGCTGTGCGGATTGCTTCGCCTTCTTCGTCATCTGACTCGTCGTTGTGGGGGGCGGGTGGTCCTTGAGCTTGAAGCTCGGTGATGCTTGCCTTAAGGGCACGCTCGATCATGGCGTCTTCTTCTGCGTTCCCTCTGCTGCTCTCGGCGACACTGCGACGGATGGCTTCATCAATCTCTGCGTCCTCGGTAGATGCCGAAGTCCCGGCAGTTGACGCAGTTGCCTGTCTGCTTGATCCACTGGCTCCGGCTGCAGAAGTAGAGCTCGTCGCAGCATGGCTGACGGCATCACTACCTGATCTGCTGCGACTGCTTCCGTCCTTGTTCTTATGTAAGAAACTTGCAAAATTCTGCGTACGAAGAGATTCCTTAATTTTCTTCCTCTGCTGTTCTTGCCAGGCAGCTCGCTTTGTCTTTTGGTCCGCAGCCCAGCTCGCAAGAGCTTCGTCAGGGTTCTTCTTTTTCTTGATATCGTTACGCAGGGAGGTCCAGCGCTCGATGATGTCAGCTCTCTCTTGTGGATGAGAGTCATGCCAGTCTGCATAACCTTGAGAAGTCCGAGCTGCGATGATGTAGTTCTGAACCGATGAGCCGTTGAATGCTTGCAACTCCTTGTAGATGCCCTTCATGGTGTAGCCGGGAATACTCCAGAAGGCAGCACCAGGCTTGAGAACGATTCCGCCAATACCCATACCGACGCCTTTCAGGAAGCCAGCGGCACCTTCTTTCTTTGCGAGAGCCATCGGCTGGGTCACAAGGCCGGTGATACCATCGTACATACCATAACCAAACTCTTTGCCGGCAGCCCTCAGACCAGACTTGAAATCAGTGACAGGCTCGGATTTCCGTACTGTGTCGTCGCCATACAGCTTGGGAGCGTTCCTGAAACCCTTGGCAAGGGCATAAGTAAAGTCCATTGGTGACTTGACACCTGCTCCAATGACTCTGCCAACACCTTTTCCAGTACCAAGTGCAACGCCAAGATGGTCTGGTGGCTGAGGTGAAGTTCTGCCTTGCTCGCTAGTCGAAGATGTTCTAGATCGGCCACCACGAGGCGAAGAACCGCGTCTACCCTCGGTGGGGATCATACGCTCGGAGAGCTGGTTACCAAGCGCCAAAGCCAGAGATTTGAAGTCGGTACCAGAACCCTTGCTCGAGGCGGGTCTGTCTCCTTCTTTGTGCTCCGCTGACGGTATGTTCGCCAAAGACTCGCTGAAGTTGAACTGCGACGAGGCGCTTGAACCAGCTGTTGGAGGTGATGCGGTTTGCGAGCCTGTAAGTTCCGGCGAGGAAGGGCTGTTGTTACCGTCCTCGGCTCGCTCTTCCTCTGCAACGTTTGAGCCGTCCTTGGCTTTCTTCTTCTTCTTGACCGAATCAGGATGGATTTTCAGCGCACGGAGTGTCTCGATGGGTAGATCTGCAACTCCAAGCATCATACTACTCATTGTGCCAATGAGAGCTGTGCCTCCTCCTGTGATTGGATCCCATGGTCCGTCATCAGTTTCGTACTCTCTCGGCCGGTACAGCTTAAGGTCCTTGAAATCCAGAAGACCCTCATTGCCAAGTACGGTAGCTGCGAGCGCACTGAATCTGACGTTGGTGCGCTTCAGACGCCACACAGCCGCTCTACTAGGAGCGATGGTACAACGCAGATTGTCGACGTTAAGGAACTGATGGAAACTTTGCGAACCAGACTGCGTTCCTTGTTCATGAGAGATCTTGTTGGCCAGTTCTTGTGCTCTTTCTTTGACTTCAGGCTGAAGCGCTGCAGTAATTTTGTCTGCGAGTTTGTCTCCGTCCAGCTCTTTGTATGGTGTTGGCTCTGGACCAGCACCAGCCTTTGCTACCATTGCTGCCCACCATGGCTGATCGCCGAAGAAAGGTACAATCACAGTCGGCTTACCGCAAGCGATACCTGCGGCAGTAGTACCAGCACCTCCGTGGTGTACAACACAAGAAACGTGCTTGAAGAGCCAGTCATGCGGCACATTACCAAGCATCATGACTCCTTCCGGGATTCCAAGCTGGTCTGCTCCAAAGCCACCCCAACCTTTGGACACAAGCGCTCTCTGTCCCGACTTCTTGACCGCATCGAAGATCATTTTCGTCATGGCGTTTGGATCGTCGACGACGATAGAACCAAATCCAATGTATACAGGTGGAGGACCAGCATCCAAGAATGCCTGTAATTCGGGTTCCGGGGTAAAGTTCGTTGCCAGCGAGAGAAAGTAGAAGCCAGAAAGAGAGATATGGTTACCCCAGTCCTTAGGCTTTGGGATAAGCGCGGGAGAGAAGCAGTAGGTGAAAGGCACCTTGAGCCGAGACAGCATATTCGGTGCCCACATCAAGCTGACCGGTTCTAAGCCGAGACTAGACTGGCGGAATCTGTTGATGACATCCCCCAATCCTTGCCATGTCATGGTCTCGACCATAGCGTAAGATAGGTAGTTGGTCATGGACGTATCCGCGTTGGAGGACTGAATGTTCGCCAGAGGGTGAGGAAATGCCTGGGTAGGCGAATAAGGCATGGTGAACATGATGTGGAGCGGACAACCCAGCTTCTCGGCGCAGTGAATGTGAGCAAAACTGGGTGGATTGGCGATGATGGCATCGCATACGAACGGCATTTCCTTCGGATCGACCGGAGGTCTGTTGCCGTTGCCATGAAGGCCATCGTCCATCCAGCTCTCTTGTGAGTTGCCTGTGGCTTCCACGCCTGAGCCATCGCCCACCTCGATACAACTGCGCCAGCATCCCTTGATCATCTCACCAATCTCTTTTCTCCTCTTCCCCACGTCTCCGGAGCGCAAAGTGTCGAAACCAGGCATGAGACCAGGGTTCTTGACCATGAAAGCCATGAGCTCGGAAGGATCACCTCCGATGCTGAAAAACTCGAGGCCATTCTCTGTGACGAACTGCTTGAATACCGGATGGGTCGCAAGTCGTACTCTGTGTCCGTATGTGTCTTTTAATACCTTGCCAAGTGCGATGAATGGCTGTACATCACCTCTTGAACCGACAACCTGGATGACGACGTTGAGTGGTGGTGGAGGGGCTTGTCCTGGTTCTCCTCCCAAGGATGCAGGTAAGTATGGAGGAGGAGCAGGCTCTTTGTCTTGGATCTCGAGTTGGTTCCTGAGCGCTGGTGCCAGAAGGCTGCTGAGTCGTCCAGCCCGCTGGTTGATGTTGATGTTTACACGTCCATCGTCTGTAATGCTAGCCTTGGTATCGACACCGAGTCTTGAGTTCTCTTCGACTACTTCCTCGTAAAGAGCGCCATATGGTGGAGGTGCCTCGTCTTGTTCGTCGACGTTCAACAAAGGTGGTTGTCCGGGTCTAGAGTCGGTGAGTACGAACGGAAAGGTGGATGAATGTGACAATACTACCTCTGATTCTGCGATTCGGGTTGAGTCTGTCCTTCAGCGTTACCAGCAGCAGCTCTAGCAGCCTGAGCTATCATGGTATTCGCTTGAAGTTGTTCATCCTCGGAAGGCTGCGCCGAAGCGGCTTGTTTGGGAGCCATTTTTGGGTGATGCTATGTTACTCCGGTCATGGGTGAATGCTTATAGCTTAGGAACTTCAAGGTCAAAACTATTGTTCTTGAAAGATTGAGGAGGCTGCGCAATCGGGTGCCCTGTATACCTTACTCAGCCATTGCGGCATGTAGACCGCTAACAAACCTGCTGGCTTCTCCAACCCCCACAAGACAGCAATGCCCCATGACACTACGTCAGACATGCAAAAGATACACATTCCGTACCCACGTGTGGCATGTTTAGCCGGTGCATGAACAGTCGTCAGGGCATGCATTCAGGTTATTTATGGCTTACGATATCACGCGCCCTGGCTAGTGCTAGTCGTAGTATGAGTGTTTACAATTCATAGCAGTGGTGTCGGAGATGCCTAGGGATTCATCTGCCTCCCAATCCCGAAGCCGTGTTAAAGCAACGGGACGTCCCCGACGAGGAGATTGACAAGTTACTCGAGCTCGAGGAGTGAGAAGCTGGAGCTGAATACACAGATCGTGAAATGCGTGACAACCGCAGACACAGTCCCCCTCGCACGCATCCCTCACCCATTGTCAAGCGGATCCATCATGCGAATGAATAGCTTGGTGAGTATCTACAAGTCCCCTCCCTCTGCGTCGACACTGAACTGAAACTCATCTCACCTTCCTCCAGCCTCTTGACAAGCGCTCCATTTCGTAAAAGTGCGTAAGAGTGCGTGAAGAAGTGGAAGTAGAAACAAGATACCGAAAGGTGTCAACAAAAAGCGCAAAGACAAAGGGGTATTGTAAGTAGCTCGCAAGAAACTTTTTCATTTGTCCGTAGTGCGTACGTCTGTTTCTCGCCTGTTCGCACTCTCCTCCTTCTCTCTTCTTCCACCCAGTCTCTCTCTCTCTGTCCGTTCCACTCGAGATGATGATATTGGTATAGGTTGCGATAAAGAAGAGGTCGTTGCAGAGTCGTCATAGCGTAGGTATTGCTGGAAATGCGAAAAATATTGTGTTTGATGTATGTATGTGCAGTGGATTGGGAGGGTGACCGCCCGAATGTACGTAAGATCAACCGAAGAATCCAAATAGTGCATGTTCGAGTCGAGCGGTTTATAGCTGACAAGAGCCGTATCGGTCGCGGTTCAGGGGTACAATGTCACCGCTTAGGCAGCAACAGGGGCTGAAGGAGCAGCAGCGGCGGCAGCTGGTGGGGGAATGGCGGCGGAAGCGTCACCGTTGACCTCGACCTGGTTCTGAGGGCATTCTCTCGAAATGTGCCCGGCCTCCCCACAGCGGTAGCAGGTCTTTCCAGCAGTGTTCAATGGACCGCCGTTAGGGGCGGTGCAGTCGCGAGAAATGTGACCGAGCTTGCCACAGGCGTAGCACTTCATGGCCTGAGCCTGACAATCACGGGCGAAGTGATTTGGACCACCGCACTTGTAGCAGGTAGCGGCGCGGTTGACAGAGGTGAGGCCACCACGGAAAGGACCGCCAAAGCCACCACGACCTGCAGGACCACCACGACCGGCGCCAGGGCCAGCAGCACCAGCGGCACCTGGGGTTGGGCAAGCACGCTGTGAGGAGTGTCAAACAATGAGAGAGATTGGAAAGGAATGGTTACGTACGGCAATGTGACCGACCTGACCGCAGGAGTAGCAGCGACCACCGGCTGGACCACCGCTCAGGCGAAGAGTTGGGCAGTCAGCCTGGACGTGACCAAGACCCTGGCAGTGGTAGCATTGCTTGGTCTCGGTGGTGCGTGGGTGAGGGCAGTTGTTAGACTCGTGGCCTTGTGTCTCGTCAGTCGGGTGTTCCAGTTCTTGTGATATCTCTTTCCACTGACCTGGCTGTTTGCAATTGTAGCATAGGCGCTCGGAAGAAGAGCAGACCTCAGCGTAGTGACCTACGTTGCCACATTTGTAGCATGCACGGCGGGAAAGAGAAGACATCTTGCTTTGTCTTTCGTAAAACTGCGGTAAGCCAGTCAGCTCCGGTGTCCAAATCGTGAAGATGCGGTTCCCTTCTGCCCATGTCGCAGCATCGTTTTCCGTGTAGATATCTGATTGCCCCAAAAGCGCTTCTCTTTCGATACGCAAATCTTCGGTGCCTATAGATCCACATACTCGACAGTGGGTGTCGGGGAGTATGCGCGGGGATGGGCACGACATGGCCGAATCGATGGCAGACGACAAGCTGCAGATGGGTAGGCTGTGTGACGTACATTTCGGTATTCTATACTTCCTTGACCTGGACAGACTGTCAGAAGTGCTCACGTGAAGTTGCGAAAGTGCGGTGAATGTGAAGAGGTCGAAAACCGCAGGCAGCCGTGGTGCGACGACCAGGGTGTATGATCCTCGAGTAAGGTGACAAGCGCTCGTACATACACTTGTAATATCTCCGACTCTGCGCGACAGCGTCTCAGCAACCAGCTTCTCTCCGAACCTCGACAACGACGACGTCCAAATAACTTGAGATGGTGGGGTGAGTAATTGGAATCAGGATGGAAAGTGGTGCAGTGGAACGGAAACGGCAGTTTCGAGAATGCAAGCGAGATGTGGGTCCTATCGGTTCTTGCGCATGAGCAACATACCTTAAGGTAGAAGCATCCGCCACGAGCTGTTCCAGGCCGCCGCGGCAAAGACCCTCTTGCTTATGTAATCTGATATCCGCGGCATCGGAAGGTCGCAAGCACTTCGAGAATTCAGACCGAATGTTAACCAGGCCATGTGATAGCATTGTTCGTAAATATGAATATAAATATACTCAAGATAGTTGCGAGCCATGCACACGGTGACGCTTCTATAAGTAGACTGCGTAACAAATCATGGGGTCCTACCTCACTCCTTTATTTATCCTCCTTCTCAATAACAGCTGGGGCCTTGATAGTCCTCTCGTTAACAAACTCCAGACCCTCACCGCCCTAGATTTTGTTAGCAAAAATACACTATACGATATCACAACAGTACTTACGTAAGAAATCTTAGGCGACACCTCGACACCCGCATCCTCGTTCTCACTCGTGACAACACCGCCAGCATTCTCCACCCACTTCTTACCCTGCATCAAGATATCCTTGCGGCTGGTATCAGGGTCGTCCTCGCCGGTACCCTTTGCGTTCTTGAGTGGAGAGAACTCATCCTCGCGCTTCACTTCCATGCACGCGAATTTGTCCATCGACAGCAATGGGAAGCAGTCGAACACGAACTGCTCGAGCTTAATACCGTTCGGCTTCTCCGGCTTGACAGTCTCGCCCTTCTCGGTGTCGACGTAAGGAATCTTTTTGCGTGCAACGTGGTGAGGCAGCTTGTGCGCCCACTCTGGAATGCTCTCGAGGAAGCCGTACGAGTAGTAGTGGTTGACGATGTTCGCAGCACGGAACTTGAGCAAGCTCGAGTCCTTGGGGTCCTTGGCCTCGGCAGTATCGGCGTCAATCTCAGAGTACTCGACGACGTCAGGCTTGCCGTTCTTCTGCAGAATGAGGCCGACCGACTCCTTGGCGTTGCGCTTACGGACGACCTTTGTTGCGATGTCGACTTCCTTTGATGCCGAGAAGCCTATAAAGGCTGGATCCGCTACCTTGACCAGGCAGTTGTCGACACAGTAAGCGTGTATATGCTTGACGCAGCGTTTTTCCATGTCTTGAACGATGCCCGAGCTGGTCAATGCCAGGTAAAGTCCACCATTGCCGTCTGGAGCAACAGCGACCTTTGACTTGCTCTCGAGAAGGATCTTGCCCTCGTTGGAAATACATGGCAAAGTGCCCTGCTCGAAGAAGACAACGTTGTTACGGTTGAGGCCAAAGTAGTGGTGCTTCTCAAAGAATTCCTCGGTAGGCTTGCGAGTAGGTCCGCTAGTCATGATGTACCACGGCACAACGACTTCCTCCTTGCCGTGCTCCTTCTCCGCCAGCTTCTGGATCTTCCATATCCGCTCAGCCTGCAACTGAAACAGTGACTTCTCGCTAGGCAGTCCAATGTTGTAGCATCCCTTTGGAGCAGAGCTTCCGAGTCTTGTGCCCTGTCCACCAGCCATGAGCACCACACCGACCTTGTTCTCTGATATCAGCTCCAGACCGGACTTGAACCATTTGTCGAGATCCTCTTGCTTAGAATCGATGACTGACGAGGTAGCCGATTCTGGCAATTGCTCCAACTTTGGCTTTGCATCTTCTGATTCCGCCTTCTTTGGGTTGAGAGCCTTGTGTGTGATGGTGTTGATGTGTTCTGGGTCGATCTGGGACAATTGGGCGTAGAGGTGACCTTTGTCCGCGGCACTGAGCTTCTCCCAGAATGCAAGTACCTGCTCTTGACCAGCCTTCTCATACTTTTCTCTCAGCTCCTTGAGCTGTTCCTCGGTGGGCACTGGTGGTGGCGCATCCTCAGCCTTGGAGGTAATATGGAGGGTTTGAAGCACGCTATTCATCATTGAAGCCATGTTGGGCTGGGTATCGAGATCGAATTCGGTTGATGTTGATCGTGCTTGAGGATTCAGACGTGATATTCAGATGTAACTCAAGACGATTCAGATAGCTAATGAGTTATTGAGATGAAGAGTTTAGCAAAACAAATAATTTATTGCGTATTACTTCGTAAACAACCAAATGGCAAAGCTCTGGTTTCACCCCACTTGCGTCACCGCCTCAAAGCACCGCCCCGCCCCGCTCTGGTTGCATAGGGCAGTCCTGCAATTCCACTCCTAACATAGAATACACGAGCACATCAGATAGAGGACAACAGCAGCGAGAAGAGAACACGCATAAATCATAATATCGTGCAAAAAATCTACTGTGAGAAACCTTCAACATGCAGGTAAACACCTTCAGCACCTGAACCCTTATAACAAGCCCTCTCGTCCGACAACGAAGCAACAGCATTTCTGACATCCACACTCATACCAAGTGGTCCACAGACGGCAACACCGGTCTCTCCGTTTGCCTGATCCATGAGAGTAGCAATGATCTCCTTCGTGTCTGGTCTACCGGAGTAGGCTGCAGCCTTGGTCCTCGCCGGGCTAGGCGACGACGCGTCATCGAGCGCATCGGTTTCCACCATTGGCGCCTTGCCCTTCTCGCTACAGCAGGAGGTCGATGCGTTCGAGTTGACGATGTCGCCAGTCAGTGATTTCAGGATTGACCTTTCGGCTTCGATATCGGCTGGGTTGATGCAGCAACACGGACCGAGGGATTTATCGCATTGACAACCGCACTCCTTGTAGCCGCCACTGGTGGTAAAAGCGTCGGCGCAAGTGACATAGAAGGACACCTCGTTCTCGATGCCAGCTCTGCGAAGTCGGAGGAATGCTGAGCTAAGTTCGGTAAGGATCCAGTTGGCATGGGTAAATTCCTTGATACACCAGATGAGGTGGACGCGGCGGACTGGGAGCTTTCCACCAGTCATTTCAGCTCGCTGGGCGAGGTTCAACAGAATTGGCAGTATGAAGGTAATTCCTGTTGAACCGGCAATAAGGCATACAGAGTCAAAGGCTGCAAAGTCTTCATGCTGACCGCCGTAAGGACCATCAACGAGAGCGGCGTAGGTTCGGGTCATGGAGTCCGCGGCTTGTGGCTTGCCGGAACCCTGTGTGAGGAGAGACGAGGTGGACTCGTTGGCCTTGGCGAGCATACGGCGGGTGAAGCCCTTGTGTGATTTGAGCATAAGCACGATCTGGCCATCGTGAGACTCTGGAGTCGAAGCAATAGTCGCAGGATGGTTTTGTCCAAAGCCAAGAGCAGGGAAGCTGATCAAGACGTGGGCACCTGCGCGCCAGGTTTTGATGCGGGGGTTGCGCAATACGATCTTCGTGCATTCTCCGTCGAGGGCCGTGAGAGACGCTCTGCTGACACGGAGGTTGTTGTACGTATAGATCAAGAAGCGGACGATGCGGTCGAAGAGGTAGAATCCGATCGGAATGTAGATGTAAACTCTGGAGTAAAGAGCTGTACTTGGCAAATGCATCATGATGGCGACAATGAAGCCAAAGAATGTAATGATGTGCTGAACAACGAAGAATTCGTAGCAGAAGCTACGGATTGGGGCGAGTGTGCTAATATTCATCCAGATGAGGATGACATAGGTGGCCAGTCCGGTAGGAACGCAAGAGTCCGTAGTCCACTCCAGTTCAAAGATACCAGGAAACTCCTTCCAGCCATTCACCTGGAAGCCAAGATGGAACGTCGCGAGGAGAAGCAGGACGCGAGCTACCCATCTGTGGAGGACGTTGAGACGCTCATAAGAGATGCCGGTGAAGAGGCCGATCAAGTTGTTCTTGCCAACAAGCAGAATGAGAAGAGGTATTTGCGCGATTGCGAGCCAGGCAGCCCTTACTCCAAGAGATTGCAGGTGCTGCGCGCCGGTTACATTGTCATTGACAAACTCCAGGGCCAGGACGAATGAGACGTAGACAGCGATGAGAAGGATAGTACCAATCGGTGGGACCTTGAACTGAAACGCGCGATTGGTAGGAGTGAATTGTGGGTAAGACGACTCTCTACCAACAGCTTGGATGGCAGCGAGGCCCCTCATAAGCTTGTTCTTTGGCTTTGCTGGATGCTCGACACCCTTCGCTGCTTGTCGCAATCTTGAGTAGTTCAGTATGGACGGACGAAGCACATAATGAATTGCGCAAGTTGACATACCTGATCCTTAAAGCAACGACTCGAAAGGCATTGATGAGAGCAACGAGCGCGATCATGACAACAATGCCGTACCAGAAGTATACTGCATATTGATTTCCAATGACCTGAAGCTCGGTATCATCCAGGAGATCGCTGAGGAAGTCGCTCGCCTGGGTGGCGTTGGTAAAGTCGACTCCAGTAGTATTCAGAGGCATGATCATCGAAGAACCGTCGCTTCCCATGTCCATGCCAGACATGTCCATTCCACTGTTCATGTCCATGGCGGTGAGTCAGGGCGAGAGCGGTCGCGTACAGGTGGTCTTCAAGAGATGTCGATGAGAGATTTCTGGTGCTCTCGGCTCGTCAGATATGGTGATATGGCACAGCTAGCCAAAAACCAGCTCCAATGTGTGCAGAACAAGGGCAGAGCGCAGTCTTACAGCTCCCAAACGAAGATGTCGTGGGTCCCCAACGAGGCGTCGGAAACGATTCCCTGTACGGAGCTTGCCGAGCTGACGTGATCTCCGTGCCGTTGATCCGTGAATGTACGGACTGCTTCCTTGGATGCGATGGCCGAGCGATTATGGAAAGATGGAAGGTCGCGAATTGGAGATCGAAACAAGACAGCTGCTGTTTGAGCCAGCGGTTCGTCGTGGTTGTTTCTCAACGGCTGGAAATGTACATGAACAGGACCTTGGCGGAAGTTGGCGGAGTGTTTGTCCGAGAAGAAGAAGCACAGGCCACAAAAGTACCGGAATGCAAAGGTCGATTGGTATGAACTTTATGAAATAAAAGAGCCTAGACCGATCGTCGCAGAGCCTCACATTGGGATAAATGGGATCACCGTAGGTAGTACTCAACAGGGAAACGCTGGATGTCTGGTCTTCTTCATGTGACACTATACATTGTTTGATCGTTATCGTCTATTTCATCTCTTGGGTATCCCGCCTCCGACATCAACCACAGCTGCCATGACGCTATGCACCCACAACAACCACCTTCACGCTATGCAACCACCCATACTCTCGAAAAACCGCTGCTTTCGCATCGCACAAGCTCAGCAGCATCGCTTTAGTAAGTAGTCAAGGCTGGGCTACCAGCGCATGGTGGTGCAGAGAACTTGGTCTGAACGTAAACCTTCTGCATGCCATCCTCCTTCTTCTCGAACTTGTAGTAGACCTTGTCGAGGTCCTCGACGCGAACTCTGTGGGTGACCATCTTGAGAGGGTCGATCTCGCCGCTCTGGATCTTCTTGAGGAGCATCTCCCAGTAGAGGTGAACCGGGGCTTGACCGTTACCGATGAAGCGGATACCGCGCTCCATGAGAGCACCGATGTTGAAGTGGTTGGTCTAGAAGAGATATTAGCAGACGACCGAGGTAGGTGATCAAGGACGGTACTCACGTATCCAACGTAGACACCGGTGATACCAACACGACCATAGTTCCTGACAGACTCGATCATCTCGTTCAAGATCTCGGAGGTATCGGTCTCGGCACCGGTGGCCAGCTCAATTGTGTGTGTCCAGCTCTTTGGGTATTCACCAGCAACGCACTCAAGCGCGACATCTGGACCGTTGTGAACCATCTCCTTCAGCTTGGCGACGACGTTCTTGTCCTTGGAAAAGTCCAAAGTCTCGACCTTGGGGTACACGCTCTTGACGAAGTCGAGTCTCCAGTTCTGGTCGATCATGATGACACGGCTGGCACCGTTCATGAAAGAGAACTCGGCGCACATCTGACCGATTGGGCCGGCACCCCAGATGGCGACGACATCGCCCTCCTTGACACCGGTGTCGACAACGCAGTTCCAGCTGGTGGAGATGACATCAGAAAGAAAGAGACCCTTCTCATCTGGAACGTCGTCGGGGAGCTTGAGAAGGTTGACGTCTCCACATGGGACGCGGACATACTCGGCCTGACCACCGGCGAACCCACCGGTGAAATGGCTGTAACCGAACATACCAGCGGTGTTTCCACCGTACATGCCGTTCTCGATCTTGTTGGAGTTGGTCTTCTCGCACTGGGAGGAGAGTTTCTTGTTGCAGTACATGCACTGTCATCTGTCAGTGACTGTTCTGAAAGAGTGAGAAAGATTTGGGTGTTGACGTACGTCTCCGCAAGCAATCTGGAAAGATGCAACGACACGGTCACCCTTTTGGACGTTCTTGACACCAGGGCCGAAAGAGTCTACGATACCGCAGAACTCGTGGCCGAGAATGTCACCCTTCTCCATCTCGACGACAGAACCGTGGAGAAGATGGAGGTCAGAACCGCAGACTGTGGAGCCGGTAACCTTGAGAACAACATCGCGATCCTCGACGACCTTTGGCTTTGGGGTGTCGACTGCATTGTCTGTTAGAGACGACTGGAAAAATGTTCAAAGCTTGTACGCACTCATTACGACTTTGTTCTTGCCCATCCATGCGAGCGCCTTCATCGTCTCGCTTGGGTCACCATACTTGGCGTGCCTTCCCTCGTAGTTTGTGACATCCTGAGCGGTGATGGCGTTGTCGTTGTGGCCAATTGCCTTCTCGGCCATCGCTGCCAATTGTGATACTGCCATTGTTGATATGTGATTGAAAAAGTGGATGTAGGTAGAATTGGGATATGTGTCGGAGAAAAGCGTTCGGAGAGGGGGATGGAAGACTACTTATGATTGCAGCAGTCGTCGAAACAAAGCTCAAGCTCGTGTTCAGATTGATATGATTATTCTCTACGTCAGAGCGACCTTTGCCCTGGGATTCCCTCACAGCAGCTGTCACAATCGTCCGGTCGCGTAAAGTAACAAAAAGTGCCCCTCACACCAATGGAAGGTGCATGTTTTGGTCATGATGTCAGATTGCTCTTTCCAGGCTGGGGAATTCCCAGTTCCCCACCACAGCATCATCGCAAACACGTTTGGCTCAATCTACCGCTCGCTAAAACTTCGCTCTTTACTCGTGCTTCGACTGCCGAACGATCACTTTATATGAATTTTCATCTATCTATGTTCGGAGCTAACAATGGTTCATACGGTAGTGCCTCGTCGGATCGTCTAGTGATTGCCATCATGTCATCGATCGTATGACCCACTGGAAGTTTTAGCCGCGAGTATTGTGATTGCTGCGCGTGGGTGTGGAGCTGGCAGAAGCAAGTGGGGCTTGTATGCCCATCGTCGCCGAAGGCATGATACACTGTGACTGTGGCTCTACCGATGAGGAGCATTATTATAACCATTACCCGAATTCTGTAATCACGGCAGGTGACAGTATACAGTAGAGCGAAACGATTCGGGAAGTTAGACGGCTTTATCTACGTTACAATGAGAGGTTCATTGCGATCCTCACGACACGTAAAGAGTCTCATTAACGTACCCGCCCCAGCCTCCAGTGTGCTCCCAAGTAACATTGTTCAGACCCAAACTTTCTAATATCGCTGGGAAGTTGGGGGTACCGAACCCAGTCACCGCGTCCCAGCCCTTCGTTGCTGGGAGTCCCAGACCGCTATCAGCCAAGTCATAACAACCAAGGGCGCTTCCGCTAGTTACATCAGTAAAGGCCTTGTATCCTCTCTTGTATAGCCAGGGGTTGAGGAGACCAAGTGTGGGTAGGCCGGCAGCGAGCCGAGCGTCATTGACGAGTGCAAACACGCCAGCAGCGGTGGGTGCGGAGACTTCGGTTCCGCCTCCGTAAAAATGAGTGCCGTTCCAGATGTTCAAGAACTTCCAACCCTGAGCGGCAATGTTTGGGAATCCGCGACACCAATGCGTAACTCAACGGTGTGGTCTGGATGTGCGTCGCTAACAAGCTTCCACTTGGAGGGAACAGTGTGCTTTCTTTTGATGCCAGGTGGGATTCGCAACTTGATGGGACTCCCAAGAGCAACTTGAGCAGACACTACAGCAGCGATGAGAAGCTTGCTAAGCTTCATGATTGCGCGCACCTTGATGAGGCCCCCAGAAGCAACTTGAGCACACACTGCAGCAGCGAGGATGAGTTTGCTAAGCAGCATAATTGCGGGTGGACTGAGATTCCGGCGTAGACAGAAAGTGAAAAAACGGCAGGTAGATGATCGCGAGTAGAAGTTGATCGTAGATAGGGAGTTTGTCGAAGACGAAAAGACATGCTTACCTCGCCTACTTGTACTGCTGAATCGCACTCTATCGTGCTCATTGTTCATCACTGTGCCTGGGAGACATAGAGCACGATAGAAGAAGATGTACCTTGATGGGCGGCGGCCACAATCTAAGGATGATAACCTTGAGCTCGCACTTAGCCGAGCCCATTGCTCAGGCAGCCCTTCCAGGAGAAGACGCAGTGCCGATCGAACTACACGTATGCTTCTAGGTCAAAAGGGCAACTGAGGTTGTGTATTTCTTGTGCAGTACCTGTACGAGGTTGTTGCTTGGCGTGCTGAATTACCATCCCGCAGGACCTATTATACGCCTTGGCCGGTTTTTGCTTATACAAACTCTCTGATTAATGAGCTGAGTACAGGTACCTGATGCGATAATCGTACAGCCTGGCGAAAAAATTCTAATACCCATTACTCTATATGGTACCAAGGCTGCCTTCCGACTGAGGTGTCATCGAGTCATACACAAGCACCTTCGGTCACGTGTATCGTGGCTCGCGGTTGACAAAATAAGTGGCACATACAACGCTAGATTCAGCTTTTTTAAGGCACCATACCTACCATCAGCCGACTATAACATAACGTATAGCTGTTAGATTTATCTAAGAATAAACTTATATGTAAATAATACATCTATACACAATAACTCGAATTCCAGTATTAGACGGCTGAAGCGTTACGGAGTGTTATATTACTGAGTGCCAGTTATATTGTCAACCGCGAGCGTGGATGCTTATTGAAGCTTATCACTAAACAAGCAGCGCAAGGTACAAAATAGGCGGCCTAATGCTCGTTTTCAGGCAACAAGTAGGTATTTCATTATGTTCGTGCCGACTTTATGCAATGTTAGCCGCATCCTTTTCGACATCCTGTGCCATAGCCGTGTCAGACGTCTTCCCAGAACCCAGATGTACCTGGTCTCTCGCTATGCCTCCGACCTCATGACTTTCTAAAGTAGGCGTGGCCACCAATACATGGTGATCGATATCCACCTTTGGTCCTGTGTAATTTTTCCTACCATCGATAACCCACTGGAAAACGGCGATAGCTAACCATACGCTGAATGCAACAATACAGTAGTTCATATTCGATCCAGTCGCTGGCAGATCTGGTGGGAACAAGAACAAGACAGTGGTGATGAGGACATAGATGATGCCCAGAAGATTAGCGAACCAAGCAACTGGAGTCGGCAAGATGAATGATCTGGTGGAAGGGAGCTTCTTTCTGCCTTGCAGGACATTGATGGCGACGGGTATGGCATACGATACACCAAGTGCGACGACGGATCTAGTCGTGGTCAGTCAAACGTTTTGCACCGGTATAACAAGACTTACGCAGAAACAATGGCATTGAAAGCACTCGAACTGCCCAGAAAGACGCAGCCGAAGATGAGGACCAGGACGTTGGTGAGAATCAGCGACTCCAATGGAACATCCAGCTTCGGGTGCACCTTCGAGAAGAAGCGAGAAAATGGCAGACCCCTGTCGCGAGCGAAAGCCCAGGTCATTCTGCTGGACGTCGTCATAATCGAAGTTGTTGCAAAGAGCAGACAGATCAGAGGGAACATGAGTAAACAGACGGAGCCAGCTTTCGAGTTGGTTGCATCGTAGATGATCTGCAGGATTGGACCAGCAGGTGAGCTGATAACATCATCGATGGGGCCAGCAACGAAGAGGAGGCACATCAAGAAGATGAAACCTGTAAAGGTACCGATGCAGACGCAGTAGATCATAATCTTTGGTCCTTCGACTGCGGCGTTCGGAATCTCCTCAATCATGTGGGCGACAGCGTCGTACCCAGTGAGACCAAGTCCTCCCTGCAACAAACCCAGTAGCCAAGCGACACCATCCGGCCAGCCAGTCTCGTTGATGAAATCGCCGAATACCAGCTGTCCAGAGTTGTAGTCTCCTGACGAGCAGGCTAGAACGGTAATCGTAATGATGATGAAGCCAGCAATGGACCAAGTGATGGCGGCCTTGTTGAACGTGTTCAGTATGTGGTTGCCGAACGCGTTAACTAGAAATGCAAAGAGGTTGTAGCCAATATAGATGAGGAACTGATGCCATCTTTGAGGGACATAGTTCGCATCATACAACGAGATGATCCCAAGGATCAGTTGAGATCCTAGCAGTCCTCCCGTTGCGGTCAGCGCAATCCATCCACCAGTGTTGATCCATCCTGTTATGTATGACAGTACCGGCCTCCACCTAGGCCACGCAATGACTTGTACCCAATGGTATTGTCCACCAGCGGTCGGATATGCCGAAAGAAACTCGGCCATAGATGCGGCCAGACAAAGGTTGCAGATACCAGCGGTCACCAGACCCCAAATGACTGATGTCGAACCACCACTGGGTAATGCCAACGACAAAGATGCAGACAGTGCAGTCCATGAGTTCAAAATCGCAAATGCCAGTCCAAGCATAGCAAGTGGAGAGAAGTTTCGCTTCAGCTGACTCTCTATACCGAGAGCTGCCAGATGATGGTGATCATCGTGAACCGCAGAGTGACGCCGACCTCCCATTTTGTCGTATTGAACTAATCAAACAAAGGAAGAGATATGCTGCGTGAAAAACTTGAAGATAACGGGACATTTTACTTGCTATAAGAACCTCGTGACTTACCCCGACCAAGGGTCGAGACGCGACATGCGACAGGCGACCTGCAGAAGGATTGCTTATCATCAACCCTAATTTATGCCGTCTCCGCAGGATGTGTAGCTTTCTGTTGTCATGTGGATCTGCAACATGCACGATAGGCGCGTGGGCGGACCACTCGGAACACAGCATGTACAGCCATCAAGCCAACAGGTAGAACGCGGCAGCGAAGGATGCTTACTGCGAGATATCAACGTTCAACATTGATTTATTATATGATTGCCGTCAGGTCTCGCATTGGTGCGAGTGTGAGGGTTCGGCACGCTTGTCCGGACGGTATCGGCGGTCTGGCCAGGAGGGTCGGTGCCTGGTCCGAGGTCGCAACGCTCATAAACCTCAAGGTCGGTCCGCGGTGGCCCGAAACTTCTGCAAGAGAACCGACCTCGGCTGTTAATTTCATCTCCACCACGCCAAGCACCAAAGAAGCTCCCAGCACGTCACAAGGCGGTAGAAGAACAAGAACAAGAACACGAACAGCTGTTTACTGGTGTAGCTACTTCGGCCGTATCGTCGACCATGGAGATGTGCTTAGAAATCGAGCAACGTTTTAGTCGGACCAAAGACCGAACCCTGGTTTTTACCCTTGTATAAAGAAGACGGCATGCCGCGTAGTACATGTAGGTACATGTATTGAGCTTCTGTTATTGCCAATTTCGTCATAGCTACCTGGACTGTTTTCTTTTGACTGTTCACCTGAATTATTCTTTTGACTCCAACCAGAACATCACACACATTACCCCATTTCAAACACACAATGGTTTCAAACAAGTCTCTTGTCTTCAAGGCCGTGCCTTCCGGTTACCCGGTCGCTGGCAAGGATCTCGTCGTCGAGGAGTCTCAATTCGACGAGAACCAATCTGCCCCATCAGGCGGTGTCACCCTCAAGTACAACCACTTCTCCTTCGACCCTTACATGCGTGGCCGCATGAGGCCAGCACATATCAAGTCATACGCACCACCATTTGACCTCGGAAAGCCAATCACCAGCAGAGGCATTGCTACCGTAATCAATTCCGACAATGACAAGTTCAAGTCGGGAGACGTTGTCATCGCCAACATGGTCTCGGTCCAAGAGTATGCTTCATTGAACAAGGACACAGTCGACGCCGTCATTCAGCCACTTGAGAACCCACACAAAATCGACCCCAAGGTCTTCCTTGGCGCGCTCGGCATGCCAGGTCTTACCGCCTACAGCAGTTTGTACGACATTGGCAAGCCAAAGAAGGGAGAGGTCATCTTCATCAGCAGTGCCGCCGGCGCTGTCGGTCAGCTCGTTGGTCAAATCGCCAAGCACGAAGGACTCAAGGTCATCGGTTCAGCCGGTGAGGACGAGAAGATCGAATTCATTACAAAAGAGCTTGGATTTGACGCGGCTTTCAACTACAAGAAGGAGAAGACCGGTGACGCTCTCAAGAGACTGGCTCCAGAGGGTATCGACATCTACTACGAGAACGTCGGTGGTGACACTCTTGAGGCTGCCATCACTGCTCTCAACGAGAAGGGTCGTATTGTCGCTTGTGGTATGATCAGTCAGTACAACCTCGCACCAGAGGAGTCGTACGGAGTCAAGAACTTGATGATGTTCGTCTCCAAGCGTCTTGAGATGCGCGGCTTCATCGTCGGAGACAAGGACATGGGACCAAAGTACGCAGAGGATCACCAAAAGAACGTCCAGAAGTGGGTTGCTGAGGGCCAATTCAAGCCAAAGAGCTTCGAGACTGACGGCATGGACAATGCCCCAGAAGGACTTGTTGGTATCTTCAAGGGCAAGAACTTTGGCAAGGCTGTTCTCACCCTGGCCAAGTTGTAGATATTTGACCGACAGTATTTATAAAAATTGAATACTACTACTTCACATGTACCATAAAATGCGAATGATTTGAATACCTACGGCTACTAAGCTGCCAAAGTTGTTCCTGTATCAAATGTTTATCGGTTACCAAAAAATATGAGTGGCCCAAGCTTCACCTCAGCACCTGCGTCATTCACTTCGCAACCGAACGTGCTCCGGTCCGGTCTTCTCCACTCCGTTGGGCGATCCTGGACTGTATCGCAGTACTTTCTCCAATCCTCCTTCTTCTCCATCACATCAAGAGCCATATCCTCAAGATGTTTTCAACAAAGGTTTTCAGACCTGCTAGACAGGCTGCAAGCGTATGTCAAGTCATACCAGAAGCTATCGCTCTTCACTCGAGCTCTCAGCGTCAGCGACATATTTCGAGCCATTGACTAATCATCTTCTAGCACCTCCGTCGTTATGCCACCGAGACTACCCAAGCCGGCAACAGCACCGCCATCTACGGTGGTATCGCCGCCGCTGCCGGTGTTGGTGGTTGGTACTACATGAACCGTGGTGGTGCCAGCGCCGACGCTCCTCCATCAAATCAAGAAGAGACCAACGTCCCAAAGAATGCTGGCGACAGGGGTGTCAAGTGCTTCAAGGGTGGTGACCAGGGTTTCGTCAGCTTGGTCCTTATGTCTTCTGAGGAGCTCAACCACAACACCAAGAAGCTCCGCTTCCATTTGCCAGAGGAGGACTCTGTATCCGGTCTCAACATCGCCTGTAAGATACATCACACTTGAGAGGCTATATTCGGGAAACTTATTCGTCGCTAGCCGCTCTCATCACCAAGTACAAGGGTCCTGAAATGCAGAAGCCTGTCATTCGTCCATACACTCCAGTCTCCGATGAGGGTATGTCGCAACACTTCGCACCCTCACGCTCAACCACTAACACTTCCAGACGCCGTTGGCTACCTCGACTTTGTCATCAAGAGATATCCAGGCGGACCAATGTCCGAGCACATGCACGAGATGGTACCCGGCCAGAGGCTCGACATGAAGGGACCAATCCCAAAGTACCCATGGGAAGCCAACAAGCACGAGCACATCGCCCTGATTGCAGGCGGCACTGGAATCACCCCAATGTACCAACTCGCCCGCGGAATCTTCAAGAACCCAGAGGACAAGACCAAGGTCACCCTCGTCTTCGGTAACCTCACCGAGGAGGACGTGCTCCTCAAGCGCGAGTGGGAGGACCTCGAGAACGAATACCCAAACCGCTTCCGCGCTTTCTACACCCTCGACACCCCACCAAGCAACTGGCCCGGCGGAAAGGGCCACATCACCAAGGAGCTCTTGAAGACTGTCTTGCCAGGTCCAGATGCCGGTAACATCAAGGTCTTTGTCTGTGGACCACCGGGTATGTACAAGGCCATCAGTGGAAACAAGAAGAGCCCTCAGGACCAGGGTGATTTGGCTGGTTACCTGGCCGAGCTTGGGTACTCCAAAGACCAGGTCTACAAGTTCTAGAGGACCAAGAGAGGCTTGGATGTAAAAATATAGACTCCGTTATGGAACGTGGACATATCATCACTGTAAGCACTCACGATCTCTAGTGCTTGTCTTGCCAAGTTCATCTTCGATCGAGTTACATTGTCGTCGTACGCTTGTGTGAGACCACAATTACTTCCTGAGCTCGTAGACTACATGTGACTGTAATGAATGTGACATTATTGCGCAAATTTGCAACACTAGGCTGAGATCGTATATCCATTTTCCGTCATTACAGAGGAGTCCTTTGTGCATTAGCTTCATTGACATTGATGTTGCGCTGTGAGGACCATGGGTGCTTCAAAGATGTGATGTGGACACGCGCTAGAAAACAGTGAGAACACTGGCCCGTAACGCTCTGTCAACATCGGCCCTCCTGAAGCCTGGCCCACGACCAAGACACACCGCGTTGAGCGTGAGCAGTTTGACGAGCTTTGCCACGTCGATCGTCACTGGTATCTTCGCTTCCGGGTCCATGCGGTGATCATTCAAGTTGTGATAGGTGGGTGACATGGTTGGAATCGGCGCGTTGGCGATGATAGGCGGTGCTGAATATGAGAGAGTGGTATTTGGCGGCAACGAGATGCCGTGTGGTGACTCTGAGTTTGAACGCATCGGGCCGGATGATGGGAATGAAACATCGCCGATATTGAATTTGATGAAAGATCCGGTTTGTGCGTCCGAGTAGCCGACGCTGGGGAAGAGTATGTCGGTCATGGTCGTCAAGTCAAAATCGAAGGTGCCGACTGTAGCTGGTGGACGTTCGCTGCCGTTCGGACTCTGTGTTCGCTTCGCAGTGGCATTTTTGCCTATGTGGTAGGCTTCGTACTCTTCGAGTGCGGTGTCGATATGGTCTACCTCGGTGAGACCGCTCATGTCGTCGGATGGGGGAATCGAGAGGAGCGTCGACGAGAGCGCAACATCTATGTATGATAGTCGTGGATCGATGTGGATGCCTTGAGCCGCGAGGTATCCTTCTACATCGCCAGAGTCGAACCACTCGCCGCCAAATTCCGGATTACGGGTTACAAAAGATCTCACGACTGCTTTATCCCCTTCCGTGGTGTATTTGATCGCTCTGCGCGACAACGGGAAGTGAGTTCCGGCTCCACCAATATGCGTATACGGTCCATTGTCATTGTTGAGCTCTTCATGGACGCTCTTTAGGAGACCGATTTGAAACCTGTGGCGACATTGCTGATTGCTTCTGCCCAGTTGCATTGGAAACCGGAAGACTTGCTTATAGTAACGAGGTGCTCTATGGGGATTTGACAAGAGTCTGTTCGTATATTAGCGCTTGTGATACGCCAGATTATTGCCACATTCTCGATTGAGATCCGAAGGAGGCGTTCGGAAAGTAACCTACGAGAAGGCTATCTCGAGACAGCGACGGTGGAGACGGCGACCAATGCTCCATTCGTCTACGCTATAGACGAAGTTGGGTCTGAATGACGACGGAGGACCAAGCGTACTTTCAAAGCTGTCCCGTGGCGTCGAAGCAGCTGTAGAGCGACCGACTAGAGCAGAAGCGATGCTATCATCCTCGGAAGTACTACTCGTGGCTTTGATAGCTACTCTCTCACTGTTATCATACATCACCAGTCCTATATGTACAGGCTCGGGCGGCGTCCGACCAGATGGCTGCGTCTCGAACAAATCCTGCCGTGATGTTCGAGGGTGATCGATTGTGGTATCGACGGCGTTGGATGTCTGCATGATCCGATCTTGATCTGACGAGCTTGCACTGTTGGATCTCGGTACTATAGCTTCGTCGGACTCGAAGCGGCTGACGAGATCTTCCAGGCTTGATATGAGATCCCTGGGAACATTGCGTGAGACTGCTCGGTTCACGAATTCGCGGAGCTCTTTGTTAATTGACTCGGCTTTGGCGGAGAGCTGATTCACTTGGTGGCGAAGTTCGTCTATGGTAGACTCCTTCCGCTGGCGATATGCCCTCTGAGCAAGGCGAATCTGGGTTCGTCGTCGATCGACTGCTATGTCGTCCTTGGGTCCAGCTCGTGGTCGACCCTGCTTCTTCTCCTCGTTGACCGCTTCATCAGTACCACCATTGCCTACGCTTCGCTTCTGTCGCTTCTTTGGTCTCTCTTCTTCGTCCATAATTTGACCAAGGTTAGCGGATCTCGGCTGAAAGGGAAATTGCCACAGTGTCAGATTGTCGAAGAAACGGACGACCGGTCATTTGTTGGTAATACAGAGAAGATTAGCGTATACTTGATTGCAGATACAATTTCGAGAAATCAAATGAATTCAAGTTCATCGTTCGTCGTCACTACCTGTAGAAGTACGCACGCTGTCGTTCTGCTCGTCCAGAAGCGGTAAGGTCGACCCCGCGAATGTGGCTTCTTACGGTAGCCGATAGCTGCGACTCTGTCAAAATTAATAAAATCGTGAATAACTTTGTATGGCCCTTTCATAATTCATATGCTAATATTCTAGTGTAACTACTTATAAACCTACCCTAATTATTATACTATATTTTTTATAGATTAAGACGATAATATATTAGTATTCTTATTATATAATAATAAGGG
>Ga0058702_10000090_pt1 | contig 85173 bp, 67 predicted proteins | sample AgamicOrSfe_FD_83781 | JGI IMG/M metagenome (GOLD analysis project Ga0058702, IMG submission 83781) | Agave microbial communities from Guanajuato, Mexico - Or.Sf.e | ecosystem: Host-associated > Plants > Phyllosphere > Phylloplane/Leaf | place: Guanajuato, Mexico | collected 2012-05-30 | reverse complement strand
TTGCTTCTCGGTGACAAGGTTGGCCTCGTGCTTGGTCAAGCGTCTGCGCATGGCACGGGTCTGCTTTGGTCGGAGGTCGAGAGGAGCGTACTTCTTGTTCTTGTAGAAGATCTTGAGTTGCGAACGCTGGTTGATGTTGATGACAGTGAGGACACGGGCGATCGACTTGCGGACGTCGTGGCTGTAGGATCCGATATCAGTATTTTGTCCTTCCGAGTCCTTGTATTATGCTTTGCCAGCATGAGGAGACGCACATTCTGTTCAACTTTGACTGCGCACCACCGGCAATCTTCTGTGTCCTGAGCTGAACGAGCTCGGCCTTCAACTCCTCAAGCTGCTTCTTCAACTCCTCCTTGTTCTTGCCCCAGAGCGCGGTAGCCTTGACCTTGGCGGACGACTGTATCAATGGTCAGCAATTCGTTCGGTGGTGATTGAGTATCGATTTGGCGCACCATTGTGACGATTGTGGTGAGGAAATGTGGTTGTCGAAAAGGTGTCGTAGTCGGCTGCAAATTGTCGTCGGACGTTTCGAAGGAAGTCACGCTTGACGAATTCTCAAGTGCGGACGCTAGTGGGTGCCGCATCGCACCTTTCCGTCCGAGGTTTTGCCAGCACTAGTGCGGAGAAGGTAGGAAGGCGTCGCGAACGCGAACGGCTATTGCCGAGACCGGCGGACGTCACCCTTGACTGCTGCAATAACCCAGATGTAATCAAAAGGCTCTCTGAGCATAATACGTCTTCACCATATTTGATCGACTGAATTCCTCAACCACAATTTCTATTAGATCAGGTCGCGATACTCGTCTATCTGTCAGAACTAGAACAACAGAGTGCATAGCCTGTCAACATACCACGACATGTCTACTCAAACCGGCAGCTGGGTGCAGCTACGACAACAGGCCCGGTCTTTGGAGACTCAGGTATGTATTCTAAATACTACATAGCAGTAAGCGCTTTACTGAATTCCTGCTACAGACTGATGCGCTCTTTCACACCTACTCACAATTCGCATCGACGTCAAACACGTCTGCCAAACCAACCTCGGAGGAGACAAAGACCGAGTCGCAATTAGAGGACATACTTGAAAGAGTGGGTATACATGACTCTATATCGCTTGTACTAGTGCATCGTCATCACCTTCAGGCTGCTAATTAATGGCAGCGTTCGACTTCATTAGGACAACTATCGCGACTGCTGGACTCTGAACCGTCACAATCCGCTTTAAAGTCTACAAATCTAGCGCGGCATAGAGAGATCCTTACACAACATCGGACCGAACTCACAAGGATCAAGTCGCAAATAGCACACGCACGCGACCGCGCCAATCTGTTGTCAAATGTCAGGTCGGATATCGATGCATACCGGTCACAGAACCCAGAGGCAGCAGAGGCCGAGTACATGCTGGATGAGCGAAGGCGGCTAGACAACAGTCACAACATGACTGACAGTGTGTTGAGCCAGGCATACGCGATTAATGAAAGCTTTGGTCTGCAGAGGGAAACGTTGACCAGTATCAACAGGAGGATAGTGGGGGCGGCCAGTCAGGTACCAGGAATCAACAGCTTAATCGGCAGAATCGGGTCAAAGAAGAGAAGAGATGGTATCATTCTGGGCAGCTTCATCGCATTCTGTTTTCTGGTGTTCTTTTGGTTCTCATGATACCAGGACTCAGCACTGTTTCGGACTAGCACAGCGTTGGTGGGCTCGAGCCCAAAAGGCACCCATGCTCCATGCATGGTATTCACGATACAACGACCCCGAGAGGTGCCCACTCAGCTCAACCCATGCACCTCTCCAAGTACAACCTCGGCCTTCTTTTCAGAAGGTTCCTCGGCATCGTCTATAGAGCGTTTGGCTTTCGAGCCCGCCCTTCCTGCCATCGGCCCCGCCTCTTTAGCCTCCTCGAGTAACCTCTCGAGGTTCTTCACCATGCTGGCCTTCTCACCCTCCTCGGCCAGCGCACTCCCAGCCCATCTAATCCTACATTGCGGATCCAAGAGGTAGACATAGCCAACCTTCTGATTGATAATGGCGACAGATTCGCGCGCAAACTCGTCGAACCCTTTCCGGACGACAAAGTATCTGCCCCAGTGTTCTCGAAGTCGTTGGGCCTTCAACCTGTAAGAGAAGAGTCGCAGAATCCAGTACTTTAGGAAGTTCGGTTCGTGGTTTATCTCAACCAATTGAGCCTTCTCGCTCGCACCTTTTGCACCATCTTTATCCAGTAATGTATGCAATTCTGGATTCTGCGTTTCTGAGCACCATGTCGCGACCTGGTTTTCCGCCCAGCCAGAACTAAATACACTGACTACCGAGACTCGTCCAGCAAGAACCTTTGTGGTGTCTGTCTCTTCGTCCTGAAGGGTTCTACCGTGTAGATTTGGGAAATACAATGCATGCTCGCCTTTGAAAGCTCTTTCCGGTGCGATAAATGCTTTGCCCTTGTGATGCTTCATCTCGTTGAAGTCGCGGAAGTACGAACGCGATATCTGTGCCTTCATCTGTTGTCGTCTCTCAAGATGCTTGTCGAAGTTGACGAAATCATCGCGGCGTTCGCGTATTGAGCGAGTGTCTACTCCAGTGTTTTGGCCCGGTCGTGGTGGGCCGGCCATTCCAATCGGTATGGAAAGGGGCTGCACAGTGCGTTCACCTTCTTTCCGCACGGTGGCCGGCGATCGATAATCAATCTTTGGTGCTGGTCGCTGGGGCTCTGTCGGAGGCTTTGGGGATGAGCTCGGTGTCGACGCATGTCTGCGTTGAAATGTAGAGAAGCAAGGTGTAGGTGTATCTGCGATGGCCAGCGCGCGCAAGGTATGCAGGCACCGTAGAGATGGCGCTTGCATCGGCGGCATCGTGATTCTCAAGGTCGTAAAAGCAGGCGAAATTATAGAAGTACAACTACACCAAGGACACCTCATGCAGCTGAGATGGCATTTTTCCCAAAAAGGCATGGCGCGTTTTGCGGCGAACCACATCCACCCCGAAAGGCATCGAGGCGACATCAAACATTACTGAAAGTATTTGTACCATTATCCTGATTTTCGTGTAAACCCCTTGTTAGGCAAGTAATTCACGGTATTTGTTACGATTCACTTGGGGACGATGAATGTGATAGACTTGCATGGTGTTTCTGACATTGTGCCATCGTTGAAGGTATTTACCTGAGGACACCATCATCTCAAGACAATCGGGCTCTCCAACAACAACGTCATCGATGTTCAGTGGTAACATCTCATATTTAGAGGTGTCGCTCAAATGTCGAATGAAGATGCTCTCGAAGCAAAGAGGGTGTTCTATGACGAGCTGTACGCGCTCGATGAATCCGATGGTGAAGAGAGAGATAAGATGTTTGTCGCTTCTATGGCCATACTGAAGAACTCACAAGAAGCCTCACTTGTCGAAAGAAACTCGGTGCCTCGAAAGTACCAGAAACGGCATACTATCACTTGTCCGGCGACATTTACAGAACAGACGGCGAGCGCTGCTCCTCCACCATCTACCGCACCTGCTGTTCTTCCTGAACCTCCAAGCAAGCCCATCGTGTCTGTACCCAATAAGCTCTTTCATGGGCTGATATTCTACTTCTTTCCACCCAATGATATTGCCCCGGCAAGACGCATGCGAATCAGAAAGGCAATTGAGCACGGTGCAACGTGGACCAAAGACTGGACTTCGAAAGTCAGTCACATCATTGTGGATCGTAGCATGAACTACGGACAAGTCATGGCATCTCTCAAGCTGGACAAGCTGCCGTCGAACGTGGCATTGGTAGACGAAGTCTTTCCCGCAGACTGTATCTCTTATCGGGTAGTGCTCGACCCGAGTCAAAGACAATATCACATCAGAGGCTATGATCCAGCTGAAGGCAACCAAGCCCTAACCACTATCTTTGCTCCTTCATCTGCGCAGTCAGATGCCTCGTTACAGCTCAAACCCGCAGGGAAGGCCGTCACGGTCCGTGAACCTCAGACACCTTCCGCAGCCGAATCATCCTCTGCGAACGAGCCCTCGGTTGAAACAAGCCACATCCCCAGCTCTCCAGTAGACCAGCAAGCTCCACAAATCGACCAAATACAGGCATCGGAGAACAGCGAACTTGACGACGCTATCAGCGAAGCCAAACGATTGCAGTACATGGTAAGCAACCCACCCATCTTGGTTGAAATGGTCGGAAGGCTAATCCGATATCTGTAGCCTCTCGATCTCGAAGACGAAGAGACAAAGTCAAGTAGTGACGAAGAGTGCTCTGCGGACGAAGCAAGAGAACCTCCAGCCAAGAAAGTGAAGCGAGGTGGTACTGAGTGGCAGGAGAAATTTCAATGTATGCAGAGTCACACTGGGAAGAATGACGACAACCCAAATGCCCAGACGATCGCATTGCTACAGCAGATGGCAGACTATTACGCGGAGATTCGCGACCAATGGAGACCAATTTCGTATCGAAAAGTGATCGCTCAGCTTCGCAATCATCCTACGAGGATCACGACGAAAGAACAGGCAATCAAGCTTCCTTTCGTGGGCAAACGACTCGCAGAGAAGATAGAGGAGATTGCTCACACGAACCATCTCCGCCGACTCGAGAACGCCAGACAAGAGCCTAACGACCAGTCAATCCAAGCATTCATCAAGATCTACGGCGTAGGCTTTGCCCAAGCCTCCCGCTGGGTCGGACAAGGTTACCGCACACTCGCAGATCTGGTCTCGAAAGCCTCTTTAAGCGAAAACCAAAAGATCGGCATCGCGCACTACGACGACTTCAACACCCGTATCCCGCGCGCAGAAGTGAAGCGACACGCCGATTTCGTCGGTCGAGTCGCTCTATCCCTCGACAACGACCTCGAGATATACCTAATGGGCTCCTACCGGCGCGGCGCCGAGACCTCAGGCGACATCGACCTGATCTTCACACACACTTCGCTTCCACTCAGCAAGATCGGTGATCTGATCCTCGACACCCTCGTACCACTGCTGTTCAAACAAGGATTCCTCAAAGCGACGCTAGCGGCTTCCTCCCACGGTGAGGGCAGTAAATGGCACGGAGCCTCGTGCTTGCCCGATTCGACTATCTGGCGACGAATAGATCTCCTCCTTGTGCCGAGGGAGGAGTTGGGTGCGGCGTTGATATACTTCACGGGAAACGATATTTTCAATCGCAGTTTGAGGTTGTTGGCGGGCAGGAAGGGCATGAGACTTAATCAGAGGGGGTTGTATAAGGATGTCATGAGAGGACCTGGGAGGGTCAAGGTCACAGAAGGAGTGCTTGTAGAGGGTGCGGATGAGAAGAAGATTTTTGCGGCCTTGGGCGTTCCGTGGAGGCCGCCGGAGCACAGGATCTGCTGATACCAGATCACTCGTAGGGGTTTAAGGGTACTGGGTAGCATTACAGTGCCTTATTGGTTTGAGCATGGCGTTTGGTTCTGGATTGTCTACAGGCGGAAGATACCCATAATGAGTCAGCTCAGTAATGCGACAGACGGTCAAGTCTGTGGAGTGGTAAACTCAGTCCCTTGGACGAGTGATTGCATAGCAGAAAGTCGGCCTCTTGGGCTATCTACAGGTAAGGGATCGCAGCCCCGTGGTATCATCCATCAACGCCGCGCTAAATACATAAATACAAGGTCCGAAGACCGCCACCACCCTCGTCCCGCTCTTACTCCTCCTCCAACTCCTGCCCGTAGGCCTCCAAGCGGGCGGCCTCGTCGGCGTCGTCGGTGCGGTCGCTACGCTTGTAGCGAGGGCGGGACGAAGGGACCTCCGCTTGGAGCTGGCGGCCGTCGAAGAAACGACCGTCCATGCCGCGGACCGCGGACTCGGCACCGTCGACGGTCGAGAAGCGCAGCATCACCACGCCCTCCTCCTCCTCATCGTAGACCACCACCTTGGTGATCTCGCCCCAGGCTTCTTCCTTGGCCTGTTCGCGGAGATCGTCCTCGACCTCGATGATGGCCTTGGGGTCGGCCTAGAAACGAGTCAGTATCTGATACTAAATGGTGTTCGATAAGCTGACCTTGATCTCGTCCAGAGTGAAGAGGCCCTTAGCAATCACACATTTGTCCCACTTGGACGCCGGCTTGATGTTGTCCGGGATGGCCGAGATCTCCTCATCGCTCCAGTCTGCCAATTTGTCGTTCATCTCCTTAGTCATGCGCTTGATCTTTTCGACATCCTTGCCGGAGCGACCTTTCTTGAAGCCGCTCTTCTCCTCGCTGACCTCCTTTTGGGCCTCGCCCTTTTGCTTTTTGTAGCTCATGTCTGCTTCCTGGACGCGCATTGGGCCGGAGCCTCCGTTGCGAAAGTCGGTCTTATCGAGTAACAGCACGGAGAGCTGGATGGAAGCAGCTTTGAAGAAGGCTGCTGAGAGTTAGATGACGGTCGTGAATTGGGTCTGTAGGAGCACTTACTAATGAGGGCATCGCCCTTAAAGTTGCCATCGTCGTCGGCGTACATCTTGATTCGGGGCTTTTCATCGTCAACGTTCTTCATGATCAAGCCGCAACGGGCCTTGAATTTGTCGTGAATCTCGTCAAAGGTTGCATCAAGAGGGATGCCGGTTATATATATAGAGGTATTCTCGCGTGGAGCGTTGGGCTTCTTCTCTTTCTTCGGCTTGGCTGATTCATTGGTTTCATCGCGCTTGCGCTTGTTGCTGGTCTCGTCGGAGAGTTGAGCCGTGGCTTGATGACGCTCAGGTGCAGCCTCGTTGACCTGACAAAGGGTCAGTATCTTCTTCTCAATCTTGGGGCCAAGACATACCGATTCCATGTATTTCTCAAACTCTGGATCCATGGCGGACATGGCCTGCGCGGGAGCAGAGCCGCTGTGAGACAAATCCGAGTCTGCCATTGATTGCGAATATGCGCGACGTTCCTTCAAATGACTGGTATAGATTGTTAGCGGAAAATCCGTGCACGGATTCCAGAGTCCAGATCAGTAGCAGCAGGTCAGTCGGTCAGCAGGTCGGTTGATCGTGTTGCTAGAGAATAGAGAGCTTCACCAGAAACTTTTGAGGATGTTGACGTACATTGCACTGAGTCAGGTCTCAGGGCTTTCCAGCTTCCCCAAATCCCCGACGGCCCGCGATCCCGCGGCGCAAGATAGCAGTTGGCCCATTCAGGTCTATGAGGTACCTTACCTTCTCTCACTTTGTTCACCTCTAGACTACAACAGCTTGCATCAGTCTAGCACTCCATTCAATGGCGTTGCCTTGGTCGCTGTCTAGTTGTCTAGATGGTGACTCTTCGCGACAATCGATGCCTACGCGCCCCGTATGCGTATTCGGGGGCGACTTGGGTGGGAGCATGTCAGTACATGTATGTATCTACAAGTTGATCTTCCGTTGCGTCCGTGGTCAACTATCGGTACTACGACGTAACATCTTTTGTTGGTGGGGACTCGCGGCGAGCACCATACGTCTGCAGCTTCGCGATGTCAGTTCATGGCTGAGACTTTGCGACGATGACTGCGCAACTTGATGTATGGGACAGCGCTACTTGTTTGCGCCCTTCTACCCCTGCCCGATCTTGGAACCTTCGAGTGGTATGATCCCGATGTGTCACACCCCAAGGCTGAAACGGCGAGGAGAGCAGTCAGGGTCCGGCATGTGCCGATACTGGTCACACAATCAGGTCTACCAGGTCCAGCAACCGCAGTCTCAGCGACTGCTCACCTTATGTCTGCAGGCTGACAAACGAGCACGTGTGTTGTTGAAAGCTGGCGGTCAAACCATGCATTATCGACAGCCGAGTGGGATCTAATCATGTCGATGTGGAACGCTAGTCATGCTGTGCTTGATTGGACGTGCTTGTAGAGGTGCTGCGAATGGAAAAGTCCGTAGAGTCGGTGTTTCGGGTAAGGCTCTATGCTGTGTACTCATAACCACGTGGAACGGAGTGCGCGAGGTTCATGTACATAAAAGAACAAGCTTCGTCGAGACCCCCGCCTAGATGAATAGATACTTGTTGAAATACTGTAGATTGTTGTGAAGCGACACAATTGGATGGTCCGTAGAGGCTGGAGGTCGGCATAGATGTAATGCCAAGCCCGACGCATACTGGTACTGTAGATCAAGGGCGGGTCCCACTGATGGTGCTATTTCAGGAAATCTCTCCGAGTTCCCTTGTGCGAACCACCCGATATCACTTTCAACGGCTACGAATAGGGCAATAATCCTCCATTCTTTCGTGGGTGGACCATCCCGCAGTTGCTCATATTCTGGTATAGCTCTCTCGCACGTAAAGGTTTGGTCATGATGCCTGAAACGACATACATGTAGCTGCAGCATCCCCGATGTAACATCGATCTAAAGATTGATGATTTTGAGCTTAGAAATGCCCCGCTTCCCTGCCATGAACGGAGTCTTGACCATGTTACGGCCGCAGCTTCCAGAAAGAAGCGGTTGACAAGAATATCAGCCCCAAAAGCAGCATCATGGCTTGCGAAGCTGCGGCGCCCTCCTCGTGCTCGCCAAGCTCATCCCAATTGGGCTTGTTAGTCATCGCTCGCGGGTTGTGACTCCAGATGCGAGATTACACCCTGTTGCATTTTGGCCCTTACCGGATACCGCTTCAGTCAATAATATCGAAAGTCCCTTCATGACCATGACACGACTGGAGGCCTTGATCCAGCGACGGTTGGAGATGTCTATTTCGCTTGCGATTCCTGGAAATGCGTTTCGAATGAACGTGGTGGAATGGAGCGATATTGGTCTAATGCCCGCTTGGAATTTCCATGCTGCGAGTCACTGTACAATTGAAACCAAGGTAACGCTGCGACAATGCAACGTTGACATGGTGCAACATGGTCATGTCCATGCTTGCGTGTATACCGCTGCTTAATGGTGTACAGTCCGCAAAATCCACTATGCACAGGCAGAAACATTCGGTGACCAAGAATCCTGACCGGAACGCAATGCTGCATGGCTTGCAGCTATCGCGCTAGCCTGAGCAAGCTCGCTCGCAATCGTCCGTCACTGCACGCACAATCCTCCGGCGCGGCTGTGAACCTGTGACAGCCCTACAACATTCGAAGCTCGACCAGCCCTCCAGCTCGCCCCACCTTGGGCGCGCAGTAGCTATACCCTATCCAGGATCAGGCCCCAGGCAGGATTAAAACACACCGCTGAAGCCTCTGGTTGGACGCCACGAATGCGTTCGAACCTATTAGCTATTCGAGCGTTGTCTGTCCACCATTACTTTAGCCCCCGTACCGCTGCGGCTTCAAGGCCCTCGACACCGATGAACATGCGGGTGCGGACTTTACCTGCTCCCGTTCGCGAACCCGCTGCGCTGTTGCACCACTCTATCCGACATCAATGCGTGTACTGTCCGGCTGCCGCTAGAGCACATGGCTAGTAACGCTTCTCGAGGTTGCTAGCCGGGTCCCGTTCCTCCCTGCAGCTATGTAAGGCCTACAGATCTACGTTCCTGTCCACGCCTTGCGAGCCTGAGATACATAAGGCTGTCCATCCGCCCTCGAATATCCACTCATCTACCATGACCAGCTATCTCATAAAGTAGGCCACACTCTCAGGTCTCTTTCTCAGCTTCTTTTCTTCTGTTTTTCACCCCACCGTCACCCGCGACCACTCCACTATACAGCCCCTCACCATGGACCACCAACGTAGCTACTCATATACCTACGGCACCTCGTCATCTAAGCAGTCTGCGGTAGTTCAGCATACCAGCAGTGCCTTCAGTGCCAGCGCCAACCCAAACGAAGACTGGACCAAGATATCTGATCTTGCGGAAAGGAGGAGAATACAGAACAGGATTGCCCAGCGTAACTACAGTTCGTGTTCGAGTGTGCTGCATCGTCATTTCTCTGACCAGGATCAGGGAAGAAGCTGAAGAAGCGACTGGAAGATCTCGAGCGTAGAGCAGCCTCGAGCTCCGCATCCCCAGAACATTTGCAAGATGACTATGGTCTCTCACCAAAGCTCAGAAGCCACCCGATGACCATCGATACGGCTTCCAAGAGGACGGACACTACATCGAAGAACAGGTCGAGAACCCGCAAGCAGTCCAATGCAAGCGATCACTCTATACCAATCACCGACGATAAGAGCATGTTCTCCCGACAGCATACACGACAACTGTCCATGTCACCCCCTCCGTTCTCATACTCTGCATATGGCTCCTTCGACCATCCACCCACCTCGTCCATCCCACAAATTGCACCACTGTCACCACCATATCTGAGCTCAGATCCTCATTCGTATCAGGCTCATATCCCTTTGGGTTCCAACCTTGGCTGGCAAGGCAAAGCAGCGTCAACACCACAGGGACTTTATGGTGAGGACGAGATGAGCCCCTTTGGTATGAGTTATGCCAATTTGGCTGGGCTGGAACTGCCAGTTTCATTCTCACGCAGCTGCCATGAGCACCCAATGATCGCTGTACGTTCTGCCTACTCTACTTCACTTCGCTACAACCCAGCACCATCGTATCGCTACCATTCTGGTGCTGACGAGCCAATATAGACACCAGAACTATCAGACTCCTTCGACTACTTTGGCAGCATGGAATCGACATCGCCAAGTTATTTCGACACACACCCCATGACACCTAATGCCATGCCATTAACACCACCGTTGTCCTTCTTCGACACCCATTTCTGTTGATTTGGGCCCTGAGCATGGAACTTGCGGAATGCTTTAGGGTATGGAATGCTCCGGGACGAAATAACGAAGTCACTTGTCAAGATATTAGCACGAAGGTTTGGGCGACTTTCAAAACGGCGTCGGGTGGGTGGAATGTACGGCTCTTGATCGTTAGCAAGCGAAATATCCCCAATAGAAACAGCTTGTCTTTATCTCAGTAGTACGTATTCAATAGTGGTGAACGCCGTGGTGCGGTGATTCTCGATAGCTTTTTCCCCAGGCAACTGGCTATACGAGTCACACGGTACAGTAGCTGGCGCCCCGCATCAGTTCAGCTGCCTTCCGACACGGCCCAGCTGTACGTGGGTCGTTATCGATTCCTCACGGGGCGCGACAACATGGCGAGAACAAGCCACCAAGGCAAGGTTGTGTGCGCAAAATCGTCGGTGCAACACTCCCATTTTTTCAAGCTCCGATGGAACTACCAAGCTCCCCGTAGACCGACGGAGTAATGTCGTGCTGGGTTGCCTATTATCTCTGTAATGCCTCAACAAGGCATGATCCTCGAATCCCTTCCAGAAGTGCGGCTGAACGTTCAATTAGAGGCATACAGGGTCCAATCGTTCCCAGGCCCACGCTTTTCCCGTAATGGCTTAGCGTCGTAGCCCGCCTAAGGAACTGGTACAGCCTGCCCCGAGGCAGCACCTGCAATCTAAACCTAGAGCTCCAAGGTACACCAATACAGCACTGCACTTTTACATCGCCTTCGCCGAGCCGTACTTACGCAAGACGTATCTTCTGAGTCTCTCTCAAGGCAGCGCACTTGACTATCTACGATTTGCAACCCGAAGTGGTAACTTATAGCTCCCGGATTGGCTGTGCTCAGGGACCAGCATCAGGCATCAGGATTCGCGTGCCATCGTTCGAGTCAATCGATTTACACGTGGTGTGATCACAGGATGGATCTATTCGGCGGGAGCGAGTGAGTACAAACGCCCAACACCGGCGTTGGCCTCGAAGTTTTGACCTCTTTTGGCAGAAAATGGGATACAGAAGACTGGACGGCCAGTGACGATCGGGTGCGGGGAGGCAAGTCACAGGTACGCCAGTTCAATATGCCGTTCCCTCTGCATAAGTGACACGTTGTGCTGCCACAATTTGATCCTTGAGCTGAACTCTGTCGCAGTCCTATTTTGAGAAGACTGGATCATGTGGTCGCTTCTATGGCGAGCTGGACATCAAGACTCTCGGCGGCGCCGGATTTGCTAGCCAGAGAACCACAGGCGACGACAGAAAGTGGAATCTATCTAAGTACGACGGTATTACTCTAAAGCTCGACAAGGCGGACGGTAAGCATAACAAGCGCATACATTCCCGACTCGGGACTGACTAGACGGCATCAGGTAAGCGATACACTCTGATCCTTAAGGACGAGCTACTGCCCCGCAATCCAGAAAATGGCAGAGAGCAAGCGACCATATCCTACGAATACGACTTTGACACCAGGACCTCCTCCAATGTCGAAGTCGGCCCAGAAGTCGCCGAACAGCAGTTCTTTATACCATGGAGCAACTTCACGCCCACCTACAGGGGCAAGGAGAAGAAAGATGCCCAGAAGCTTGATACGAGCAACGTCCAGCGCATCAGCATCATGATGAGAAGGTATGTAATGATCTTCGTATTGACGCTTCTTGATCTTGACAACGTATAGCTTCTTCGGCTCACAGGAGGGTCCTTTCTCGGTCAATGTTCGCTCCATTGCAGCGTCCATGAAGCCAAACCACGATAGTTCGTACAAAGACCTCGAAGAGGCACTTTCACAACTACCACCAGACGCTCTCCAGCACTACCACCAGACGATGCATCTTCGCCAAATGTAAGTAAAAGTCACATGTCGCACGAGCATGTCACTGAAATTCAAGCCAATCTGCTACATCGCCATGGCTTCTTGGCCTCGCCACGGCTGTGATGTTCGCTGCGATATATTTGACCTACAGGAGATTCGCAGACAGCAAATAGCTCCAAGAACTATCGTATGTTATTGATCAACAATCTGATGTTGAGTACACGTCCCAGCGTTTGTTACAAGCAAAGCTTACAGAAGATATTTCGTCGCAGTGACCGGCATGTCGAGTGTCGGGCCGATCTGTTGACAATGCAGCAGTCGTTGCAATTGCGATCGAGTACGAGCCTTTTATCAAACAAGCATTCTTCAAGACGTCCCCTTCTGTACCGGCCGTACTCAAGGCGCCGAGCGAGGTTTCGGTGACAACGTTCTCGAAATTGGATTGTGAGCTGTCATGCACAAACAGACCGACCCCTGATCAGTACAGTAATTTCTACCGAGAGTCGCGACGGGTTACCTCCGGACGAACCAGACCCACTAGGAGTGTGAGCACGGAATGTTCTATCGAAGACCGGCCGACATTTATGAAAGCGATCGGCAATGTCATATCCACAACCCGATGCCGAACGCAGGGAGAAAGCAGATCCCGTTCGTGGTTGTTTTCTCATTGTTTTGGCATGTCGACATCGTTCATAAAAAGCGGACCGGGATAAGAGATGGATGGATGTGCATTAAAGCTGGTATGCTAAGAACAAAGTTATGCGCCACAACCGTTCCGAGGTTCTTGGCTCTCGTGAACCAATGACAGACCGAGGTTCTCCAAATTGTCTGCGCTCTGACGTACGACCAGCTTGCATAAATGCATAAAATCAATCTCCCAACTCCCTCGGTGTACCGGTAACCATCCGTAGACTTTCCTATCGATCCTACAGCATTGGGAATTTGCATAGTGAAAGTCGGAGAGGTGGGCATTAGGTCATCAGTTTTGAGCAGAGCCACGGCTAGCGTGCGCCAATACGTACGTTTGGTAGATATCTGGTGGACGAGCAGTTATTCATAAGGACCCTTCTCCGCGCCTGGTCTACATCCCCATCCCCATACCGCCTTCAACTACCTACTGCTGCTGCGACCCGGTCACTTGACCTCATATCTGCGCGACATCACCCTATCGAGTCCTAGAAGATGTCGACAGATTCTTCAATCGAGGAGAAGAACCACAACTCGGACATCGAGTCCGGACCAAGACCTGGAAAGGGACCCAAGAGCGTCTCCCACTGGAGATTGGTGATCGACCAGGCCCTTATTACGCCAGAAGTTGAGAACTGGAAATACAATGGATCGGGTACCGACGAGGATCCATATGTAAGTATCATAATATCTATTTTCATATTGTGGCTCATTAACTGACAATCACAGGTAGTAGAATGGATCGATAACGACCCCCGCAACCCCATGCTCTTCTCCCAGCTCAAGAAATGGTCCCTCACAGCAGTCGTAGCCATTGCGACTCTCGCCGTCGCATTCGTCTCTTCCGCATATACCGGCGGTATCGACCAGATTCTGAGAGAGTTCCACACCAGTGACGAGATCGTGACTCTCGGAGTCTCCCTTTTCGTCCTTGGTTTCGCCATCGGTCCACTCATCTGGGCGCCTATGTCTGAGCTCTTCGGTCGCCAGGTTCTATTCATTGGCACCTACGCTTTGCTCAGTTTCTTCAACGCCGGTGCTGCTGGATCGCAAAACATCTGGACCTTGATCATCCTTCGCTTCTTCGCTGGTTCCTTCGGTTCGAGTCCTCTCACCAACGCTGGAGGTGTTATCGCGGACATGTTCCCGGCGGAAGAACGTGGACTGGCAATGTCATTGTTCGCGGCTGCTCCATTCATGGGTCCCGTACTTGGTCCAATCGTTGGTGGCTTTGTGGGCGAGACAATCGGATGGAGATGGGTAGAAGGGCTCATGGCCATATTTACGGGCGCGCTATGGATTATCGGATCTTTGGTCATTCCAGAGACCTACCCACCAGTCATTCTTCGCAAGCGCGCCGCGAAGCTGTCCAAGATGACCGGCAAGGTCTACAGATCGCAAGGAGACGTTCAACAGGGCAAGGTCACCTTCGGTCACGTTTTCAAGACTGCTCTCTCACGCCCTTGGATTCTTCTTTTCCGCGAGCCAATCGTCTTCCTCCTTTCCATCTACATGGCCATCATTTACGGCACATTGTAAGCCTCCTCCTTGATATATTCGCACATCTGCACAGATACTAATCCGCTGGCTAGGTACATGCTTTTCAGCGCATTTCCAATCGTCTACCAAGAGAACCGCGGCTGGTCCCAGGGTATTGGTGGCCTCGCTTTCCTCGGTGTCGCGGTCGGTATGATCTTTGCCGTTCTGTACTCCATTTTCGACAACAAGCGTTACGTCAAGATCAGCAGAGCTCATGATGGATTTGCGCCTCCGGAGGCACGTCTACTAGGCTGCATGATTGGTGGTATCTCTCTCACGGTCGGCCTGTTCTGGTTCGCGTGGACCAATTCACCAAGCATCCAATTCATGGCCAGTATCGCTGCGGGTGTGCCGTTCGGATTCGGCATGGTCTTGGTGTTCTTGTCCATCATGAATTACCTGATCGACGCCTATGTCATCTACGCCGCTTCGGTCCTGGCAGCCAACTCGGTCCTCCGTTCGCTTTTCGGTGCCGCGTTCCCATTGTTCACCACGCAGATGTACAACAACTTGGGCATTCACTGGGCATCGTCCGTTCCGGGCTTCCTCGCTCTGGCCTGCATTCCTTTTCCCTTCCTATTCTACAAGTACGGACCAGCCATTCGCGAACGCTGCAAGTACGCCGCTCAAGCCGCTGAATTTATGCGCTCTCTCCAGCAAAGCAAGGATGAAGGCGAATCGTCTTCGGAGATCAACGAAGAGGAACAGAATGCCAACGACTATTCCTACGACGAGCAGGAGCCACGCTTCGAAGGCATCAAGACAGGCGCTGGCAATGGAGTCGATGGCGACCAACGATCAGTGCGATCTGGTACCCGTTCTGGTCCTCCAAGCAGGCAGAACTCTCTCAGATTGAAGCAGACGAAGAGCTACCAGCACAACCCTTACGACATTGATCACGCTTCTACGAGAGAGGCCAAGAACCGCTCGCGAGCGTCAAGCTTTGTTAACAAGAACTAATTGGGTAGCTGCGTAGCTTGGACGAGCAACGAACGATAATGAACATAGAATGTCAACTTAGCGATAGGCGTCGGTGGGCATATACTTGCATTACTCATTGACTAGAAGGAAAGTCTTTTAATTAATCAGACATTGTTCATCTCAAGTACATCATCGAATCGTACAATGCTTGAGGATGATGCATCGGCGACAATCAATTCTGCTCTACCTCTTTTCAAGCCGGGCAATTCCTCATCTAGTATGCCACTGTCACTCTGATGTTCCAAGCCAATGATTTCAGCACTTTCTTCGATGACTGTTCTATCGTTCTCACCTTCGTTCGCTTTAGCGATCGCTGCAGAGGTCGCCGCCGCGGTCGCTGTCGCGAAGACGAAATGAAGATTTGATCAAGGCGTGGATCGAGGGCTGCCTAAAACGCGCCTTCCATCTGCCTAGATCCACGCGTTTCGCGTCGCAGCATTACGCAGACACCATTATCCAGAATAGGAACACCGCGGGACATGGGCTTTTTGCCGGCCGACGGGCTACATGTACACGGACTGACGCAATTTTACCATTCCAAACCGCCGAACGCCTCACAAAATAATTTTAAGATTGAGTGAGGCGCATCCCTGCGCCGGCACGCTTCATCGGCAGGCACCGGTCGAATCAGGGCAAGCGCTATCGTCATACCGAGTACTCCGACCCTTGATAAATTTTTGGCTGACACAAGCCGGGAAATCGTGATATGCGTATTGAGGCGTCAAATCACATTTGGCATTGGAATTTGAGGAGCGAACGAAACAGAATAGACTCAGATCCGTCTGTTAGACATACACTCGATAATCTGATAGGTTGACCTACCGAAAAAAACCGAGATCATTCGACTGATCCAATCTTTTATCGGCTTCTGCGGCGCTTCGGTGGATCTTCCATGACCGTGTTGACTCAACGCTTCGTGTGTGTCGACGAACATGTCGCATCATTGATTGACAGCTCGAACGATTTTGCAGCCGGGAGTTCTCGAGGACCCCTGGCTGTCATCAATAAATGTCATGGCCGCCCTTGCGTTTGTCTCAAAAGACTAATTCCTCTATACCCAACCCAAGAGTGCTTGTATTGTCTTGAAAGACACCGACCTCGCTGACGCAATGGCTCACACACTCCCTCTAGAACTCCAGCAACACATCTTCTCCTACCTCGATCCACGTGCCTTCTACTCCTCGCGTAGTGTCTGTTCATGGTGGAATGCCGCATCAAGGAATCGATCTACCCTCGCCGGCCAGTTGTGCAACCTTCCCATCGACCCGGCAGCATGTGCAAAGACGACATCCGCAGCGCAGCTCCAGGAGCTGTATCGAGAAGCAGCTCACACGTCCATGCTCGGATTGCAGATAACACCTTCTGAGAACGACCACAAGAGCCTTTCGCAGCGCCTTAATGCACCCAAGATTGCCGTCTCCAGCAATGGCACTCGCGCCGCAACCCTCAATTCACGCACCATCACACTCCACGACATGACACAACCAGACACACCGACGCTGACCTCTCGACCGATCAATGATCTCCACACCGCGGCGGGCGGCGGTCCGTGGTTCAAATGCGCGCCGACCAGCGTGTACGAGCTGGCTCTCTCAGCAGACGGCAATCTCCTCGCAATCGCACTCGAGCGCACGATCCAGATCTACGACCTAGCGGACACGAGCGAGGACGCATGGCCTGTGGCAGCGTATATCCCTAGCGCTTCAGGACACTACATTGCGGGCCTGAGTTTCTCGCACAACGACTCCTTGCTAAGAGTCGAGTTGAGCAACAAAGCCACCGTGGTGTATTTAGGCACACCGAGCGAGAAACAGGGGGATTTGGCACACTGGGGCAGTAAGAGCGGTCTCAGACACGCGTTTGCCGATAGCAGTAAGATCACCACGTTGGTGCCCGGGGAGAGGATCGTGGGGCTGCAGTTGTTGCGTGAGATGGGCGAGGGATACCTTTTCGCTGCGCAGCGACATGCGCCTGCGGGACCGCCCAACAGCTATGTCATGGGCTTTTTGAAGGTTGGTATGGTGCATAACCACCTCCCTGCAACTCAGGCGAGGGCGACGCTGCTGGTGGATCTGGCCATCAGTCATCCTAGGAAGCAAGAGTTGGAGAGCATAGATACGTGGAACGTGCTGCCTAGCGGACGTGAACAGCATCCTCGTTTTGCGAGCAGTGGAGACGGCAGGCTGCTTGTCTTCTCCGAGGCGAAGGTCACGACTGAGGCGGTGGGCAGCAATAATGTGTTTGTCTACCGCGTACCGGGCACGGAGACTCTGAAGAGGGCATTGAACGAAACGAAAAAGGAACAAGAGCAGGCAGCAACCGAAACTGCTACGCACGAGACCGCTGATGAGGAGAAGAAGGAGACCAAACACACCGTCCACAGACTCCCAATGCATGTTGGTGCGATCAAAGGACGCGTCCTCGCATTCGACATGCTGCAAACCGGCGCTGAAGCATGCGAGGTGACCATCACGACCGAGATGGGCGAGAAGAAGTGGAAGCTGTTCGACGCTTGAGCGCCTACACTTGGGATGCCGGAAAGAACGGAACGGGACTATGCATACTACGGCGTTCGAACATGTCAGCTTTTCAGCATCGATAACGAGCAGTCTTGCGAGACTGTGTCACATTGCATTTGCATTTACGGCATAGACTACAAGATACCCAGATAGACAGACAGATATAGACTTGGCTTTTACGCTTTCCACACCTCAAGATTACTGAGTGACTTGGGTACAAGACCTCACAATGCATGGTGACTGAATTGCCAATGTTGCTCCAGATGGGAGCGGCATCACAGCTTTGCGATATCATACCATGAACTAAAATACCGACCCCTGAACCCGCGCTTTCCATGTGACAAAGACAACCTCACCTCCTTTCCTTTCCCTCCCCTCTGACCCTCGACCTCTTCTCACGTCCCTCGCTTCTTCTCTCCTCGCCCGGACGCCGCCTCGGTACATCACGCGTCTCGTGGCATTTCTGGCACGCGTGCTCGATCTCCAAGTCAGCCAGCACCGTGCCTTGCCATGCACATCTCTGTTGAGTAATTGCGCCCTTCTTGCAGTGCGAGACCCAGGTTATGGTTGTGTGTCCGCAGGTGTGGGTGTAGGTGTAGAAACTGCACATAATGTGGTCCGGCAACGGGGTCGAGTGACCTTGTGATGATGGAAGGGGCGCTGGCAAGTGGGTTGAGTAGTTGGTCTGAAACTTGAGAGAGAGGTGCTCGACAAGATGGACAGGTTTTGTGGTGTTGACCTGATATCTGATGCTTGTGTTGTGTATGGATGCTGTCTTTGGTGTTGCTGGATGCTTCCTGTCTTGATGAAGAGGTGCTGATGGTATGCCGGTCGATACATGGTTGTACCGAGCGGCCGCGTGCCTACTTATAGTCGACGTCCTTCGATCCATCGGTTCAGCTCTTCGTCGAATGACGAACAGCACCCAGAATATGGGCTGCTGGCGTTCTGTTTCATTCGTCGTGGTGCGTGTGTAGCACAGTAGTGGAGTCTTGACATGCTGTAACCGCCTCGTAGACATGACTTGCAGTGGAAATGATGGATGAGCTTCCGGCTCTGCAATAGAGGTTCAAGCAAACGGTACTTGGTAATACATGCCCTTTGCCATGCGACTCATCGGAAGAAAGGAAGACTCTGCCGCGATTGGCCAGGACTCTGATCACGCCGCAGAATTTGAGTATTGTAGAGAAACATGACCTACCTTTTCACCTTTTCCATTGAGTAGAATGATGCGAGACATACTCGTGGCTGACATGCGAATTCTCTATCCCTGAGTCCATACCTCCGGGGAACAGGCGGATGCCTTGAATCAATACCAGATCCTGGGGCCGGATGGAGCGGTCCGGTCGACCTCTGAATGCTGAGTGTCTGAGACGAACGCTACACTCTGCATGTAACATGTACCGTTTGCATCAGAGCAGGAAGTTACCGAAGCTCCGGCGGATGGCGGCATGTGCGCCGGCGCGGAGGTGAGAACAGTGCCTGATGTGGTACAAGGAGCGGCGAGACGGGTCCTTATGAACGAGGAGGGCGCGCTGTGCAGTTATTCGGGTTCCCACAAGGTGATAGAGAATATGTGGACTCACGAAGAAGAGCCTCATGTTTCGTCGTCCAGTCATAGCCCGCTCTCACCGCTACTTTTGATAGCTTGATGCATGATTTTGACACGGATCCACTTGGCCCCTCGGCAGTCGACGACGTGCATAAGTGTCCAGTTTTCCTTCTGTTTGTTCGCTTGGAATAATGATGAGAAATCTGCAGATGTTGGCCAATGCCAACACGTCTTGTGTACGTGCGCAAGATAAAGTCCTCAAGTACTGGGGTTGCGAATCGTGCTTCCGGCACTCGGGGATTGCAGTGGATGGTAATTTGTATCGCATATTGAATGTTGTTATAGGTAGGTTGTTTATGGAGAGCGGTGTCACATGAAAGTAGGGCAGAGGGATCATGTGCGCTGTTGAAATGCATGAGGCAGCAGACACAGAACTTCGGACGCGACAAAACGTGAACTTCTTTCTTTCGGCCCAACTCGATCCTCTTCAGCTGCCTACTTCCAGGTACCAAACCACAACTCGGCCGACTATTCCGGCAGACATTGGCAAACAATATCGGGCATCCTGTGGCTGAAGCGATGTCTACCGAGGCGGGCCACGTCGCAAGTCGTCGCACACCGCTAGCATCCATGACCAACAGGTCAATGCCCAATGCATTTATAATCCCGGTCTGGTCTATCTGAAGACCATGTCAAAATCCATGTGGGTATCTCTATATCACTTCGTTGTCCTTCTGTCGTATTTTTCGTTCATCGCTTGCTTAACTGCACTTCCCCTACCTTTTGGCACTTTGCTGGGAAGGTCTACCCTGAACAGTTGCGCCGAGTCATCCTTATATAGCATCGACTTCGTTTCACAAGAGATTCCTACTTTCGCCTATAGAGTCGTACAAACACTACACGGAGCGCTTGCTTCAGTTTGTCGACGCCTGTCACATCATTCCAAGTCTCATTTCAGTATGCGGTAACGCTTCATCTTTACCTACATCGCACGATTGACGACGTATGAGTATGCTTCATGATTCCGGGAACACGTTGCATTGATATTTGTTGGCATGAATTCGAGGGGCAGACAAACGGCAGCGACACGGTTTCAGCATCTCATCCTCACAGCGACCAATCACACTTGGAACAGACCAGCAATCTTATTAAGCGCCCGATACCTCGTGATGAGTGCTCTTTGTTCTAGAGTCCATGGATGAGGACGAGCCATATACAATCTCTACCAACACCCTGCATTCTTACACGGTCAACTTTACTGCGACACACCAATGGCGGTATCCGCGATCGACCAAAGGATACTCGGTCGAATATGTCATGAGACTGCCAAAGAAAATCCCCTTCTTTCGTCAAATCTCTATCAGATACTCGGACTTTCTATACAATTGTCACGCAAGGTGTACAGAGCGCGCAAGTTGCGTCGCCTTGATTTGGCAAGAGACACAAAGTCGGTCTCCCTATATCATCACATCATATGGCTTGCTCGCGAAGGACTGTCCATCACAGAAGTCTTCATCTTGCCATATTGTCAGCATGAGCTGGAAGCACCCTATCGACAGGTCATGGCAGCGAAATTGCGCGCCACCTTCTACCAGATCCTCTGCCTTTTCCACAATCAGCCACCTCTCAACCAGCTCAGTCCGAAGAGAACACCGTCGTCATCGGCTAATAAGAAGGACCAAGAGACGAGGACAAGGAAAGCAGCATTACGAGAGGCTATTCCTTCTGTGACTTCGGACATGTCGTATATTACGAATCCATTCGTGGCTGAATATCCAGCACTATCTCCACCTCCGACCGGCCCGCTGCCACCGATTCCAACCACCGGCAGTACACCTCAAGGTCGCCGTAGTTCCTTGCGACAAGCAGGATTTGGTTCACATTCGGATTACTCTGCAGCCTCGAGCGCCAACTACATAATGCCACCTCGGAATTTCGTGCCTAGTGCGAACCAGTTTTTCGAGGAGACAGCAAGGCTTGCGCGATCGCTCCTGCCAGGCTCAAATCCGCTGCGGCTATCTGTCTACCTAGAATTCTGCATCTTCAAGTGGGATTGTGGGAAAGACTTCAAGGCTGCGAGGAGTCTGGCGTCCCAGGCTTTCAAAAAGGCTTTGGAAGATGAAGAGTTCATCACCGAAGCCGATTTTGCTGATGCACGGGAGATCATGGCTTCCTTGCAGTCTATTGCGGACAGGACTGAAGGATCGTCACGAACGTCGCCAAAGTCGCCGATCGTTCCTATACCAGCTACAACCTCGCCCACTCGAAAGCAGACCACCACCCCAGTGTCGCGATTCACCACGCGCAGCCCGGGACATAGACGACCGGACCATTCCTCAGGGAAAATTATAGGCGAGCCCATAAAAAAGAGCAAAGCAAGCCATGTCGTACAGCAAACCTCGACTAGCACGCGCAACGAGACCGACAAGGAGAAGAAAAGACGAATACTGGAGATGGCGGAAGAAGAAGTCAGGAGAAGGGACAGTGTGAAGAGCGGTGGCAGCGCTGCAAGTAGACAGCTTACTCCACCATCGCTGATCAGAGGACGTTATGAAAACGGTAACAAACGAAGCAAGGATCGGTAATTAGTTGACTGTGATGGGCGAAACGATCGATTTATAGCGACGGAATTTTTGGAGATTTCTTTGAAATACCACTGAGACCTTCATATGACCGTCGGCTATGTCTACACCGATACAGACTCTAATCATGTTGTTCATTTCTACACACATGTATGATTCTAACTACACACATGTATGAGCGTTTCCCGATGACTTGCCTTCTTGACTTGTCACGTTGCTGCGGTACATTCGTATGATATAAGTTGCTCATGGTTAACGTTTAAAGAGGCTTCAGCTACTCGCCGAGGCTCTTGACTTTCGCTCCCGTCTCCATCAATCGGCGAAATCTTCGCTTGTGCTGTCTTCGGGCTATCTCTTTTGGCCATCAATCATCTTCAACAAGCGAACCCGAACCGCTCCTCCACGCGGTACAGCCCGTCCTCTTCCGTCAATCCTCCGCTGTCAAGCATTCGAGGTGCTTAAGCGAGCTCTTATTATAGTTACAGGTAACGTCAACACGCTAGACGAGCGTAATTATGCTGTAGACCGTGACATCTCACGCGAGGGTCCGTCGATTGTGGAGATCTCGACCTTCATCTTCAAACTTATTGCCGGCCGGGAAAGGCCAAACTCCGCGTTGATGATCATGGAGGACAGGACGGTTCGATAAATCGCATCCACTTCACGCCTCGACTGTGAGTCGAGAAGTCGCGCTTTTTTTATCGGGATCGGTCATGTCACAACCGCCGTCGTTACCGCCTATACAGGGCCATGATCCCGCGGCGCAAATACCCCAATATCAACAACCACCACTCCCACAGCAGCACCAAGTACAGTCCCAGTATGCGCATCCACCCTCGAACGGCGCGCAAATGCAACACCTTGTTGCTCATCCAACACAAACAAATACCGCGATCTATCGAACCCACTCAGACCCAGCACCCTCGCAAAGCTCGATTCCTCCAAATGGTCTCATGAATGGCCAATCACAGATAGGGTACGCGCTACCAGCGCTACCAATGGATCCGAGGAACTTGTCGGGGGGAAGGCAGAAGAAGGAGATCAAGAGGAGGACCAAGACCGGATGTTTGACATGTCGAAGGAGGCGCATAAAGGTGTGTAAGAAGAATGATAAGGGTGGCACCCGCAAGCAGTCCGCAGCCATGTTAAGATGAACGGAAGAAATATCGCGCTGGATGAAAGCTGACGGTATCCTCAGTGCGACGAATCGCATCCTACATGCAAGAATTGCGTGAAAAGCAAACGAGAATGTCTAGGCTATGATCCGATCTTCAAACCAAGCCTACCGCCAACATTGCTACCAGCACAAGTACTGGCTCAGCAACAGCAGCAACAGCAACAACAACAACAACAGCAGCAGCAGCAGCAGCAGCAGCAGCAGCAGCAGCAGCAGCAACCACGGGCATCTTCGACATCTTCTTCTTACTCCGCACCGCCATTGTCTTATGCCCCGGCTATGCAAGGCTACGCGCCTGCTGAGAGTGCGGGTTATGCTCCTACACCCGCTCCTGCGCCGCCAATGCCCCAGTCCGTGGATAACGACTACCATTACGGAGCGACGCTGGATCCTTCCTTGTCAACCGGACCTTCACCTCCGGATCAAAATACACCACACACGTATAGTACCACATTGCTACCACGGCGATTCAGTATGTGTAAAACGCTCTTATGAAGGTCACTACTAACTTTATCAGTGAAACCGCTTTCCATTGACGAGATCTTCTTACACGATCACGTGCCGCCCAATGTATACCCACCTTTGGAGGAAAATCCGCACTTTTCCGAGCAGGACCTCGTAGAGACGAAAGCCATGTACAAGCAGCAATATGCGCCAGGACTGGACAGCTTCTTCGAGACTACGTGGTACAGTATGCAAGGAGAATATCACATACAGGCGGATCCTACGATATCACAATTCCTCAGGTATTGCGTGGATCGCTTCAAGAACCCACCACAACAGCAAGAAGAATACGAGACCCTCCCTTCGTTGGAAGCACGACTAGTCTGGCTTCTGGCGACCATTCCACGGTTTGCGCCGACAAACACCGCAGACGAACAGCTTATGGAGCTTCTTCCTCGGATATCGACGATTGAGCATCTGTTGACTGGTACCTTTCTTCCCGAGTCAGAAGTTCCACCGTCTCCGACCCAGGCAATTCCGCCGCCGGACTCTCTCGCCTACCCGACCCTTCTCTGCGTCTCATTCTGGCACTATCTCGGAACATTCACCTCGATCAATGACAGCACAACTTCCTCGTCATCAATTTCGGCGCAATTGACCGCCATTTCTCAAGCGCTTTCTTCGATGCGCGCCATTCTCTCCATGCTCGAAAATCGCGACGTACTCTACTCAATGGCCATTGCGCGCCACTACGGCGGTCGCGCAGCCGAGTACAGGCCGGATGACGTGTTGATCCCTTCCTCGCAAGATCCGGAGGACCCCTTCCAGAAACTGCTCGTCGCAATGCGGTTTTTGACTGGACAAGAGAGTGCAGGAACAACACAGATTGTGCAGAGGTTCTGCGGTATGGCCAGACGCTCGTGGTGGAGGGGACGTGGTGATAGGTACCAGGACGACCAAGAAGTCACTACCAATGGCTTTCCAGGAAATATCGAAGAGGATCAGAATATAACAACGATTTCAGAATCGACGAATGGCGCAACAGCGAGGCACCAAGCTGGAGCAGAAGAGGAGGAGAATCCACTACTTACACCAATTGAGCCGAAGCAGGAATCGCTATCTCAGGTCCCTGTGTCTCACAACGAACACCAATGGTCCAACCACGCTGGATATGACGGCTTGACCGGCGTTGGCAAAGACCTCGCAGAAGGCGTCAGAGCACTACAAGCGGAATCAGCCGAGCACAGGACCGATACCGCTCTGCCGAACGGGATAGAATCGAACTAGGCAGGTTCGGCTACGAATTATGATTTACAAGTTACAATAAGTTGCGAGCTACGGCTCGGACTACAGCAGCGTGAGAGAACACGTGAGCGTGATAGAAGGGAGTACGTTTACGAGCACTTCGATGGGTCCCCAGCGAGGAAGCTGTCGTGGGACTCTGGGCATGAGGCATTAATATCTAGGAGCCGCGTGCAGCACGAAGACGTTTCGGTAATTCCACATTCGGAGTTTCGAGAACCCAGCGATAGCACTCGTAATGACTGCATAGATGCGTCCAACGACCAAGCTGATACCCATCATTCGTGCTACTTTATGAAGACCTAGCGACAAGAAATGCTTGTGACGGTGATCATGTGCGTCAAGGGCGTTGGAGTGTATGTCTGGAAGAGAGATTTGCAAGCATGACGAGGAGATAAGTTCGCGTGAATGATATCTCTCATGGGTACATATCAACGAAGTGCATGTGCATACCGCACGCCCAACTGCTGGGTCTGTTCTATCTGGCAGTGGTACAGAACTTGACAAAGCTAGAGCAATGGATTAGTAAAATCGCATTGAAAGGAGGTGATACGAATCGTGGTGCACGAGACAAGATAACAACAGCACAGAACAAAGGTCAGACCCGCAAGCAATGGAGAAAAGAAAAAACTCTCTGTGATTGTCGTATATATAGTAGACCCACCACACTCCTGAATAACTCCGCAAGCATAGCGATGCAACAATGTCCCTCCCCTTCTCGAATAAAGTAAAGAAAACTTCAGAATTCCTGATTAAACCCCCTTCCCGATCCGTATATATCCCGTGGTGTGAGAAAGGAGTTGTCTGTGACTGCCGTAGATATGTACATATGCGCCTGCTGCCCTTTTCGAAACGGAAAGCGCGCTGAAGATGTCGATACGTTGAACTGTCGTGCCGCGGTTGACTGTACAGGGTTGAAGACTCTTGTTCGAATAATGAATCGATTTGAGTCTGGACTGAGCCAAGGAAAAAGATCGAGAAAAGAACGCAGTTGCTTTTTGAAAAGTCATTGGAGATCTGTTGATACTTTGGTCGCAAGCTGTCCAGCGGAGGGAGAGATCGGAACCCATTAGCATAGCATGGCGCCTTCGCTTGGAATAATGTTGGGAATCTATGGTGCTTTTGATTGTTAAATGCAGAAAGAGACTCCGAGACGCCGTGGCCAGGTATGCATGAGAAGTGCGCACAATCTGTTGCTAGTATCGGTATATGTGATGTTAGGAAGCTGATGGTCCAGTGGTCCTAGTGAGCATGTGAGAGAATGTCCAGCACAAGAGTTCAACTTGTGGTCGTTCAGGAACGTTCGTGAGCTGATATGAGATCGTCAGGCGCCGGTTCACCGAGCAGAATGATCATTTTCGTCTGTTTGAACGAGATCAAGAGTCAAGCTCAGCCTTGAGTGAGTCGTCGAACATATCGCCAAGCTTCTTGCGGTTCTTGAGATTGAGAGCACCACTGCGCCACGCATCGCGCAACTGAGTAAAAGCCAGACGATCAGACTTGCTGCTCTCGGACTTGACGAGGTCCGCAAAATCACCAGCAATGTTGTCGCGGATCGGAATAGAGCTCGAGACAGCCTCGCAGTAGAATTTGACAAGGTTCTTCATGCCGGTGTCATTGTGTCTCTCCTTGGCGTCCTTGGTGGCGAGATCGCGGAACTCGCTGTACATGTGCGAGTTGAAGTTGCGGATCAGGAAATGAGACCAGAACTGGTAGAGTACGTCGAGATCATAAGGACACGTGCCGGTGGCAGCGTCATCGCGTTGAGAAAGTGCCTTGACACGGAGGGTAGTGTATGGCTCGTGGGTGGTATCTGGAGGAAGAGTGTTGACGTCGACAGGGTTCTCCTTATCCTTGACCCAGAAGAGGGTCAAGGCGTTTGACTCCTCGGCAGTGAGAGTAGTCGATTCGGTAATACTATTTTGACCTTGTTCACTGCGATGGCGTTAACTTCGTTACTATAAGCGATACTCTTGATCAGCGTACCTATTAGAGTGTCCGACGCCATTTGTTTGAGGGGCAGGCTCTTGAGACTTGGTGACTTCTTCCATGATATTACGTGAATCGATCGAGCCGTCGGAGAATGTTCGAGTGTTGGCGTTGTGGAAAGGGGCTCCACGAAGGTCATGCTTACGAACAACAACTGTCAATCCATCAATGGAAGACGTAGGGAAGTTGTCGTGCTCACCGGAAGCTTCAGTTGATTCCGCATGGCCGTTGGTCATGGATGCACCGTTCATGTCACGATGCGAGGCCTTCGGTTGACGACCTCTTGATTCCTCCTGAGGCACGAACTCATTAAAACGGTTCATGCCTTCGGGCATGAATGGAGGTGGTCCGCCATTCATCATCTGGAATTGACGATCCATACGTGGGTAAGCGCCATGAGGCTGGGCGGAAACTGGGCTAGCCGGATAGAACATCTGCTGCTCGTAAGACGGGGCACGCGGAGCCGAGGGACGTCTGAGGGTTGTTGGAGGCTCTGCTTGAGCAGACGCATCTCTGTCCTCCATCTTGAGCACAAAGTTGTTCCAACCCTCGACCCTGCGGACTCTGTCCTTTCCGTCCTCACCGACACGAATCTCGATTTCTTGCGACTGCAGGCATGCTTGCTTGATCACATCGTAGTCGGTGGTGAGGGTCTTGAGTCTGTTGAAGTCGGCGACGATGCTCAAGAAGATCCATCCGTGGGAATCCATATGTTTCCTCAAGAACAAGTCCTTGATAAGGTTGTCGATAGAGAAATAGTATTCCACTTGAAGTGACACCTGTCCGACAAGGAAGTCACGCTCAGTTTGAGGTGGGAAACCGTATGGACCAGCAGAGTATGGGCCGTAGAAGTCGGGGGTCATTTGCATCATCGGGTAGCCGTATGGTATGGCGCGGCCGAATTGGTCAACGGCCATCGATTGCGAGCGAGCAGCCTGGTGGTGGCTGTAGTTGTTGCGACCTCCTCGTTGAAAGTGGGCACCGCGTGGGCTGAAAGATGGGTTCATAGCAAATCCACCAGCCTGGTAATCGAACTGCTGGCCGTTAAAGGGACCATTGTTGAAGCCACCTCTTCCTTTGCCTCGACCGCGCTTGCTTTCGCGGAATGCTGGTACACTGCCATCGAACGGCTGATTCTGACGTTCGGCGAACGCGGACTTGGATGTAGCACCATCAGTGCCATTGACGCCATCGGCGGCAGCGTCATCACCGTTGGGAATGAATGAAGACCTGCCCTCGTGAACACTCCCATTCCGCTTAGGAAAGGCGTCCTTTCTAGGAGACTTGTTTGTGCGTGGCGTCGAGGCTTGACGAGCACTGGCGTCGTTGGGCATAACTGCTGCCTTTGCTTCGGCGGCTCTGGCCATGTCAGTAGTAATTGGGGTCAATGTTTTGCCACCCTCCGTTTTGGCATCTTTAGGTCCATCGCTGACAGCACGGCCGGCCTTAGTTGGCGGTGGCATGGCGTCACGGTCTGTCTTGACATCTCCGATCTTGTCGGCAGGGGCTTGCTCGCCGTTCGGCATTGACGAAGCGCGCGGTGACGCTCGCTGATTATCGACGCCGCCTGGAGGGGACGTTGCTCCACGGCCTGACCCTGTCAGACCACCACGTACAACGCCCTTGCCCATCCTTCCGGCACCTCTGCCGGTGATCTGCGTCTCGAAAACAGCAGTTGGGGTATATGGCATAGCCTTCCACTCGGGTCTTCCCTTGGCAGCCGCAGACGCAGCAGCCTTCTCTGAGCGGTCTTCCTTGTCCTGACCTTTCTTCTTGTCATCGTCAAGAGCATCGGTGGGCTTTGGCCATGAGGTCTCGTTACCAACGGCAGGACCAGCTTCCGACTGAGCACGCTCGCGTTTCGGCAAAGCTTGTTTTCGTGCAGCCTCGTCCGTCCTTGAATCTCTCCTTGGTCTGTTGTTGGTAGGTCGAGGGTCCGCCTTCCTTGCATCTTTGTTCAATGGTTGTTCGGACTTTCTTCGAGGGTCGACGCGACTTCTGTCAGCATCTGAGGTGGGACCAGAAGATGCTGCTGAGGATGTGCTTGGAACGGCAGCTTTTGCTTTGGCGTCAGCTGCTCGCTGGAGCCATGGATTGACTGGAGGAGGCTTTGCCTCGTGGTAAACTGGTTTTGGAGCGGCCTTCTTCTTCTTCTTTCCACCCTCTTCGGTCGCGCCAGCAGTGCTGTCTTGTTCCGTCGACTCGGACTCTTTCGTCGTCGATTCACCTTCGACCATCGTTGCTGCTGTTTCTGGTTCGGTGGAAGCCTTCTCAACATTTTCGGTATTCACATCACCGTCGCCATGCGGTGGTTTCTCGGTAGTGGAAGATCCGTGTGAGATAGGGTCAGCACTCTCGGCCTCGGTGTTCTCGCGCACAGGGGAAGCTACGTCAAGGTCGTCCTGAGACTTGGACGACGAAACGTTGGTGACGCCATTTGTCTCTGCATCGTCGGCCCAGCTGCTGGCAGGTGTGGAGTCGGGAATAGAATTCGAAGCAGGTGTAGTAGTGCCAGAGATTGTAGTGTTGGAGCCCTTCGCTGAGGGCATTGAGGGTGAGCGACCTTTGGCGGCCATGGCGTAGGAGAATCCGGTTGGACTTGATTCTTTTAATGAAGCCATTTGTTGACTTTCTGCCAGAGTACGAATGACTTCCGACTCTTTGACTCTCCACCTATCCCGCGATGGGGAAATTGAAAATATTGGTCAGACCCTTCTCGCTGTCCGACTCTTTCACGGGAGGTTCACACGCTGAACCCCCGTACTGGTACCACCAAAGGTAGAAACCCGGAGCAAGGCAGGTGATATTCGTCCGAGGTCGGTATAAGCAAGCAGTGATAGTAACAGAATCCTGAACTCAAGCTGACGAGCGAAATTAAACGGCTGCGATACAAGTGGAAGTCGCAGGAATAAACTGTCCAGTATAGTCTTTTGGCGAGTGGTCAGTAAGTCTCGTCCTCGTATTTGGGACGTAAAGTGTCTTGACAATGTTCAGCTGTACTAGAGCGGGTTTGATAGTCCTGGACCAGTCGTAGACATGCAAAGGAAAGCTCAGGTTGGCAGCCTGGAGAGCGAGACGAGATAGTGATGAGAGGCACGAACCGAAAATCAGAGCTATGGTGTATGCTCCAGGAAGTCAGTAGCAGAGGCAGGTGAAATGTTCTGAAGTCGAAGTGTACTGTGCGCAAAAAGTCCCGAGCACGGGATTTTCCTCTTCCCCGCTGTAGCTTGAAAGATATATTGCGATCACACACTAGTGATGTAAGAAGGCCGGGAAGGTATGCGGAAGCTGTGCCCACCTCGTAATTGTAGACGATAGTACGAGAGCAATGTCAAGTGTGTGCGAAAGTGAGGACTGCGCTGTACTAATAGAGAAGGTATGGGCAAAGGTACATCAAGGTATGTCTTCGCGATGTCTGGTGCCAGCGAATTCCATGTTCCGGGCTTGATGTCCCCGACTTTTGTCCGGGAGTTACGCTGCTCGCTTACCGATGCACTGCGGCATGTCAAACGGTAGAAGGGACGGGGTCTACAATTAATGTGCTCCTTCTTTCCTGAGAGCCGAGAGCATGTACTTCTTCAAAATGAGTTTCCTATAAGATGTCTCGTGCTTCATCTTAGACAGTCCGCTACCGAGCACGCCGCAATCGTGGAAAGCGTAGCCATGTCTCGTTCTTTCCTTCTTCGTGTGACGATGGAAAGCTGTAGCCTTGCGCCGGCGTCGGCTCTGTTAGACTTTTTGGCCAATGATCACGTTTCAGGGACCACATCGTGTCACTCAGAGCACGTGAGCATTCGATGTGATCGACAAACGGAGAAGGTGCGACTGCATGGTCGCGCGACCCCGTGTATGGACCAGAACTGACCTCCGATACGTTGCTTATATGGATACTCAATTACGTGCAGAGTAACGATCATATAGTTGTGAGAGTTCGACGTCAGAAGTAATCATTAGGCATATATGTGAAGAGGCAGTTCTGATAACCCACCACGTACATACACCTAATTATGCAGACTAATTCTGCCCTGAGCCAACCCAGCGAACGCTGCCCCGATATCACCAGGCGGCATCTTCCTGAGCTGCGAAATGTGACCCATTCTCCTCCTCGCCTTTACACCGTCCGTGTCAATCTCCTGCACCTGCCCATGCGGCCCAAACGCACACGTCATCTCTACATGCCACGGTGCATCACCATTGACAAAATCAATAAACCGCCTCCTCAGATCCTCCGACATCTTCAACGCACATGGGTTATGCGAGAGATCAAAGCCGCCGAACAGGAACACAAGATCCACAGCATGGTGTGCTCTGGCTGACGCTTGCCACGGATTCGGCTGGTCCATAAGGTATGTAAAGACCTTCTTCCCATCCTTACGGAATCGTTCAACCATCTTCCACGTCGGCATCGCCCAGAGCATATCGTTTAGAAAGTCCAGAGCACCGTAGCGGATCGAATTCGGTCGGCCGTCAATGATGTGATAGAGGTCCTTGAGCGCGGATGCGGAGGAGCCTGCTTTGTCGAACGAGTCGAGGATATGTCGCGAGCCGGCGTCTTCCATGCCATTCCTGAAGAGAGCGGACTCGAATTCGCAGTCGCCAATGATGAGTTCTTGGATCTTGCCCGTCTTGACGGACCATTCTGATAGCTGGTGCTCGGCTTGTAGGAAGACTGATTTGATGGGGATGTCGGTTTGTGCTTCGAGGAGTTCTGCTACGGGCGCTGTTTTCATCTCCCAGAAACCTCTTCGTTTCAGTCGTTGCATCAAGGGATCGATGATGGCTGATTGTGCCCGCGCCTCGGGTTGTGGTGGTGACATGTATAGTGATCCAGACATGAGGATTGCTCTTTTCGCCTGAGCGCCAGAGACGATCATGGCGTGAGCTAGGTTCGCTCCAGCACTCTCGCCTGCCAGGGTGATGTTGTTGGGATCGCCTCCGAAACCAGCAATGTGCTCCCGCACCCAGTCCAAGGCACATTGCAAGTCTCTGAGGCCAAGGTTCTTATTCGATTTGCCATCGCCAAAGTGGAACATGTTGAGTCTGTACTGGACCGAGACTACTACGATGGGCTTCTCGTATCCGATTGAATCTCGAACAACCTTGTAGACGTCGCCGACTTTGCTCGCCCCGTTGCCGAAGCTGATGATCTGCGATCCTCCGTGAACCCAGAAAAGGACCGGCATGCCTTTGACCTTTTCCATGAGGTGGTCTTTCGATACTGTAACATCCAGATTGGCACATTTGAACTCGTCCTCGGCTTCACTGTACCAGATGTTGCCTTCTGGTTCTCGAAGAAGGTAGCCTATATCGTATCTGTTCTGCGGGCATCGAGGGCTGCAGAGTTGTCAGTTTGGCGAGGTGTTGTGATTGATCCGACACCTACCCAAAATCGGTACAGGAGAGCCATTGGCCACTCCAATCACTGATTATCTCTGGTAGAGCAAATCGCTCCTCGATAGTGGCGTACTGAATACCTCTGAAATGGATCTCGTTGCCTAGGTCCTTGCCAGCCAGGACAGCATTCATAGACTCGTGCTTGTGTTCTATCATGCTGTCTGCCGTCTTATTAAAGGGTTGGATGAAGGATGCTTCCAAAACTGTTCACTGTACGTGCACGCAATGTTGCCAGTAGAAAGGCAAAGAAATGAAGATACGAGCAGGAAATTTAGCTTCGTGGGTAAGGTAGAGCAGCCTTATAGGGCAAACTGCAGTCTTCGTTCCATGCAATCCTGCAGCGGTTTATCATTATCGAGTGGATGCTGGCACGGTGGTTTTGTGTGTTCTATCGATCGTTGCATCCTCCCCCGGCTGAAGGAGCCTGGCAAAAGTGGGGTATGCGGTCGGCGATTGCCGTGGCTGCAGTGCACCGGCGTTTGCCTACGAGTATCGTCGGGCGACATGACGAGAACGGGATTCTTGACGGAAGAAACCGAGATATTGCAATCGCAAGTTCAGAGTATTGAAGTAAAGAAGGAAACTTTGATTGTGGTATATGGCGGCTTGAAGGATAAGAAAAATGTGGTCAAGCAAGGAGTGGGCTAAATGGCGGGGCTGCCACATGACAGATCTACAAGCAGGAAGCATCGCTCGCTGTCGCAACTACCTATGTGTCAGCTTTCAGCTCTTTCACTATCATCGTTGGAGAACAGCTATTAGCTGCCGATGCTTAACCGTGACAAAGTAGCAGTCTCGCCAGACGGGATACCCGATTAGGGGCCTATAGGCAAACGGTCATGTAATCGTTTAGAGTTGTTTCCGAAAAGGTTCAACGTTCGAGTCAGCTTGACAAGCAGAGCCTCATTTTGGGTAACCTTGGCCGGTACAGTCGAGTCATGTAAAGGCTGGCATCGGCTTTCTCCGCAGGGATGATGTTGAAATAAAAACGTGCAATAGTCATTGGGTATCTCTATATCGCATATCGCACATCGCATATCTGAAACCTCCATCTGTCACCATTATTCCCGGATCTACCACAATTTCCAGGCTGTTCGTCTTCCCAAGCAAGCACTTTCTGTGACCAAATCCGCCATCAGCTCCAGAGAAATCCTCTACAGTTTTCTGCTCCACAGTAGCAACGTACTTTCGAAGCATCTGGATCACGCTTCTTCTCCTCGGTGTCTTCTTCGTCCATGTAATCGAAAGTGAGCTCCGTACCAGCCGGGATCGCATCGATGGCGAAGAACGCGAGATCGTATATCTTCCGATCGTACTTGCTGTACGATACTGAGTACATGCGCACGTTAGGGTCACAGCAGTGATTGATGAAACGAGTGGGGCAGCCCATGGACCTTCCGTCGACAGTGTACAAGTCTTCCTGCTGGATCTCCTCGGTACCATCCGCTCGCAGCTTGAATTTGTCGAGACTGAAGAGGTACGAGTCTTGGTGCGCATCCGACGTTTCTTCTCGTCGACTGGCTTCTTCCTCCGTGATGATTTCTCCAAGGTAAGTGTCGATGAATTGACCTTTTCGAAGTGCTTCAGGACACCGCAGACCGAATCCTCTGTTGGTGGTCTTGAATATTTCCAGTCTGACTTTTCTGCCGTGCTGGACATTGCGGTTCTTGCAGTTGGGTCCGCAGGAGCAATTGTCGTTACACTCATAGATCATGTGGCGATGGTTGAGGTAATGATCAACCAGACATCCAGTACGCGGGCCAGTACTGAAGTAGGGGAATTTCTTTGGGTAGTCTCCAACCTGTGGTTCGTAGCTATACTTTTCTTCCTGCCACTGTGCTTTTTGCTCCTCGTTCATGGCAGACTCGTCGGGTTGGGCGTATTCCAGGCATCCGCACTTCTGCGTATACTCGCAGCCTCGATTACCTCCCATGTTCGGCTTACACTGATCGCAGCCGAACATGAATTCTCGGTCTACACGCTCGACGCCTTCTCCGAGGACGTACTCTGAGATGTATTTGAGTTCTAGTGACGGTGTTTCATGGTCCAGATCATTGACTAGGGTGACTGGTGGTCCTGCCAGCTTCTGTAAAGTAGATAGATATCGCTGACGAAAAGCAAGCTCTGCGTCGATCATATCCGTACTGACTGACTCCTCAAACTCATGTTTGAACGGCCTCATGGTCGCATCGGTCGTTTCAATCTCAGGTCTTGCTTTCGGCACTGCGACGACGACGCCTTGCCTCCTCTGGAAAACGCCATTGTAAATTTGGGGTGTATAGGGTGCTCCGAAAGAACATTTGCTTTCATTGTCGGACGAACTGACGACCGATTGTTCTCGACTTGTGGCGGAGCGGGATTGGGGTGTTGGAAGATGTGGTTGAGTGTCGTTGAATTTTCGCTTTTGACCGGCGACGGTAGCTGCTGACTTCACACTCTGTCTTTTCTTCTTCTCAGCTTTAATGCCATCGACATAAACCTCGACACGGTTCAGGATGGACGCCAGTTCCTCAATGGAATGCCAAGACAATGGCGTCGTGGCCGGGTCACTCTTCACCTCGCGCCAGGAAACGAGGAATTGTGTTGGCCGGATGCCTTGCCAGTTGGGTAAACCAGAAGGATCGCGTCTGTGACAGACAATGCGATCGATCTATAGGATGTGGGGGTTAGATTGGGGTGATACAGCGTGCGGGGTAAAGTATAGAGGGCACGTGTAACATACCTGTGAAGGGTCGACAACATATCTCCTTGACGCACCATTTTGTTGGAACTGAGTCCGTCTTTGCAAAGACATGGCGCTCCAATCGGGAGATCTCAGAACATGACTAAAAAGAGTGTGTTAGTGAGGTTAGGTGGAAGCCTTAGGGGTGCCTAAAGCTATAACTGTGGATGTCAAAGGGCGGAGACCTATTCTGGCAGGTGAGACCCATAAAATTACCCAGAACAGATAATACAGAGCTCTAGGATAATGGTCATATATTTTATTACCTTAAATGACTTTTTTTGGTGGTGGTGATGATGGGTCTAAGGGTGGCTTAAGGCATCAAAATATAAAGATGTTGGCAGCTGTATAAGACGGGTGAACGTCGGCTATAGCCAGCGCGACGTGACGCGACATGGTCTGTCTATAATCCGGTGAAGTAAAAGTGAAGAGAACGTACGTGTATGATTGGGAATAGATGCTTATAAGATTTGTTCGTAATCCTCTCGGAAGCCTCGTTGCTTTAACGTATGATCTGATCAAAATTCTAAATAGCACAAATACATCACGTGGGAATGGATGTCGCCCGATTGATCTCAAACATTGAACCCCCCTCTGACTGACCGACAATAAAAGTGGGTCTGTCTCCAAAGTCCGGGGAACCTCGACTTTTTTCTGACCATCGTCAAGAATTGTCAAGACCACGACCAATCTTTCGCCGTTCTGCAGCGACCATCAAATCAACACAACACATATACTGTCAGAAACCGCAGAAAAAGCCACCATGGCGTCCACAGACACATCAACATCCTTCCTGCGCGCCCTCGCCTCATCCTCAAAACCGCGCCGCGACACCGCCCTCTCCTCCCTACGGACCTACCTGACCAGCAAACCAACCTTCACAGTGCTCGACACGCAAAAACTGCAAAAAGCACTCTTCTACACACTCTACATGCAAGACAAGCCACGGAACCAGCAACGGCTCTCCATCGCTCTCGGGGAACTGAATCAATGCTTCAAGACCAACGACGACGCCGGACGCGAGAATTTTCTCAACTGGCAGCGCGCGTTTTGGGATACGATGATCGCGCAGTGGGGGGGCCTGGATAAGTGGCGGGTTGATAAGTTTTTGTTCTTGGTTAGACGCGAGGTGTACGAGGGACTGAGGGTGCTGGCTGCGAGCGGCTGGGAGGATGGGTTTGTGAGTGAGTGGTTGAAGGTGCTCGAAGAGACTGTGCTGGCGCCGCGGGATGTCAAGATTCCGCTTAGTTTAAAGCTGCATGTGGTCGATATTTGGGTCGATGAGGTGGGCAATGCGGATGAGGAGAGGAAGGCGCCGATGGAGAAGTTGCTCGCGCCGATTAGGAGGTTGGCGAGTGATAGCGTGGTCAAGAGTGTCAGGAATAGGGTCAAGGAGGCGCTTGAGGATGATAGGTTGGAGGAATGGGGTATTGTCAGCCAGACCGAGATCGAGGGCGAAGACTTGAATGGTCAAGACGATGAGGAGCCGGAAGGTGAATGGACTGGTTTTGACGACGATGAGTGATGGGACATGTGGGGAAGAGAGAGCAGAGGTCACTTGATGATACCCAAGCAAATACGGCGTTTGTTGAATTAAGCATAGCGATTCGAGGTACACGAGCAACAATGGAATAGATTCAGAATACCAGATCCGGTCTATCAAAGTGAATGCATAAGCTCAATCGAAAGTATTCAGCCATACACCGTCCCAAATGAGCATATCATAATCTGACTAAATCTGACCTAGCACTGGAGACTGAACTTGGTGCCACGGTTGGCAGTCATAGCACCCCAGGTCGTCTCGATGGCAGGCTGACCGTCCTGTCCAACGGAGGCTGGCTTCCATGGCTCGTCGAAAGCCTCAAAGTAGAAGACGTTGGTGCCCCAAGCAAGAGCGGCGCAGACACCTTGGTGGAAGAACGTGTTGGCGTTAGCGGTGGAAGCAGTTGCAGCACCGTAGTTGGAGCCGCCATCAGTAGGCCAGCCAGTCTCACCGGTCCAGAACTCGATTGCATCGACTGAGCCGGAAACAGACTGGATGTGACCCAACGCCTGAGCCATATCGTCGAGGTAGGTCGCGGTCGCATTGGCAATTGGCTGTGCTTGCCAGTATGAGAAGCCGTTCGCGAGCCTACGAAACCGTCAGTTGATGGTAACAGAGCAAAGTCTAACATCGTCTTACAGAATATCAACACCCCCCTTAATTACCGCATCAGCAGTACCGTCGGCAAACTTGTTCCAGCTGTCTGCAGTGCCAACCTTCATGTTCGCTGGCAGCACAGACTTGACATCCATGATCTTCTCCAACAGCTCAGGACCAGTAAAGTTACCACGGTACAAGGTCTCTGAGCCAACAGTCACAGCATACACTTGATCAGGGTACTGGTTGGCATATGTCTGACAAGCCTGCTTGTCGGCGGCCAAAGACTCATCAGTATCTGGCCAGACACCAAGAATGACCTGGAACCCCTTGCTCTTTGCTGCTGGAAGAATCTGCTGTGCGGTGTTGCAGTCGCTGGCGGCGTAGATGCGGACCATCTTGCTGCCAGATGCCGAGTTGATGGCATCGAAATCGCTCTCATAGTCGGCTTGGAATTTGCATGTTCCGTCTGATTTCTTGTCTCCGAGAGCGAAACCCAGGCTACCTGCTGCAGAGACCAGAGCTGGAGCCACGAGGGCTAACGTGGTGAGTGCTGCTGCGGTACGCATGTTGTTGTTTTGCGGTAAAGTTGGTCGTGTTTGTGTAATGTTTACAAGGGTATCGTTAACGCGAGAAAGAATCAATCGAATGAAGGAATGACGTGAGACGTATTTAGATCTACTGTAAGGAGTGACGACGGTTGGAAGCTGTAATTACCTTAGATGGATGATCGATGCAGGTCGACTGGAGCAAGGGAAAGTGTTTGGATTGCGGAGATTATTCCAGGCGGCCTGTAGACCCTGTGTGGAGACCCCTGAGGCGCTGCGGCACATTCCGCGCGCGCTAGGTCAGGAACGCGTGAGGTCAATTTCGTGAAGCTTGGCGTTGTGTTTCTGCGGATCTGGATTTGTGGCAGGCTGACAGTCTTGTCAAGAATCGCCAAGGTACAGGTAGAAAATGAACGATATAGGAATAACCAAAAGAGAGTTCAGAATCTACGACACACAGCTCAATAGTACAATTCACAGTCATCGCGAGAAGTAATAGTAGTAATGATAGAAGCCTCTCATGCAGCCTTGGGTATATCTACTCTCTCCTCGCCATCAATCTCATGCCTCATTCCCCGCATGTCATTCCATCAAAAAGGTCATTAAATAGTATCGTTGATGACCTCGAGCCAGTCCACAGGTCCAAGAAAGGTTGCAAATGCAGATGCAAATCGTCAAAACTCCAAAAAGCCCTATCCGTCCATCGCGCTCGAAAGCCAAGCGAGAGGATTGTTGTGTTTTAGAAAAAGGTCGTCAATCTGGATCATCCTTTAACAGAAGGATGAGTTGGAAGAGCCGAGACCCGGAGCGAATGCCTCGGTGAAACTGATGGGCATTAGCCGGGTCAAGGCTGTTGTCGAAAGCGTGTGTGTAGCTCACAGTCTTCCGAAGAGGACCTCTTCAATGCCACCGACGTGGGCTTCGGCGGTTGGTCTTGGCTCGACGAGACCGAGGAGCTCGCCGGTGCAGTCGCGGCGCTCCTCCTCCTGCTCGAGCTCAATGGTGCTTGGGCTTCGGCGGATGAAGCTGCGGATCTGGCGGAAGGAGTTGGTGCTCATGAAGGAGAGACGGCCGGTGGAGGTCGACCTTGATGGAGAGCATGATGGAGATGACATGCCGCTCTCCGAGACTGATGGAGAGAGAGGAGAGAAAGTGGCGCGGAACTTGCGGAAAGAGTTGGACGGGCTCAAAGGAGCTTGTTGACGAACGGCAACCATCTTGATTTGATGTGGTGTTGTGGTAGTGAAAGTTGATGTAATGAGTAGGTGACAGTAAAGTCCTCTAGTCCAGTAACGTCAAGTAATAGTGGTTAAAAGATTGACTGGGCGAGTTGGGCGTCCGAAAGAGTGTGATGATGTCGAAAGACAAGTGTGGTTTGCAAAGTGCAAGATTATTTGTTAGTTCGTAAGAGCGAAGAGTCGAATTGATGAATGCAAGAAGCCCTATGCAAGGTGCAGACAGTCCTATATGTATGTGTAACCGCAACACGACGCGTGCCCCGCTGTCCGCTTTTGCAGGTAAGCAAGCGTAGCGAACCGTTTAAGGAGGTTGGACCGTGTGGTTCTCTGCCTTGGTAGCAAGAGAAGGGAGCAAATATCGATTCCAACGGTCGTGCGGTGGTATCGCAAAATGAACGTCGTATCGTCTTAACGTTCTGCAGAAACGGTCGAGACGCCTGGTATTTGGCAACGGTTTATGCCAACCTAAAGACAGGAGAGAGGCAACGCGAATGGAGGTGGAGAACAAATATGCAAGCCGAGATCCAGCTCGGGAATGATATGCGGGCTGATTTAAAGCAAGGCGATCGTGAATTAAATTGTGTAGGAAAGACAAATGACAGGATCACGACTTACTTGTAGTCGCGAGTACGACAAATGGTCTGATGGGCATGTCGAATGAGGCATGATATTTCTTGGGTAGCGTGTGTCATGTAACAGTGTCCCGCCAGATCTGACGACCCTGACAATTCGGAGGAGTAACAAGATAGCAGCTATTCGTCAGGCCATCAGTGTCATCCAGACCTCATGACGGCAGTAGTGCTCTGCTCGACCACGAGTCTATCGAAATACCTGGCCCCTGTGTCGGCGCCTTGAACAGACCTGGAAGCTGATCGGAGTAGTTTCCCGTGACTGTGCTGCACTTTTACTGGAGTTGGCGTCAAAAAGGGGCCACGGCCGGAAAAAGGCCTGCCACGGCTTCCGCTTACGGAAGGCACTAAACCGCATGTGACGGGCAAAAGCGGGCAAGAGCGATCCAGGGCGGCGAGGTGGAGCTGCACCTGCATCTTTTGCACATCTCATGCGCGACATGGTAAAATATGCATCATAACAACCACAAACATCGAATCAGATTACTGTCTGTACTGCAAGAATTTATAAGAGCCTACATGAAGATGCAACATGTACTATCGCCATGGCCGCCTGATCGTCCATGCTGCTACAGCTTGCCATCCACTGTTGCCAGTCATTTGGATATTAATTGCTACAGCTTGCTTCTGACTGGATGAATGCATAAACGTATATGACTGCATGATCGCGACTCTCTTCGTCAGCATGTGCAACGTCTTGCAGCGTGTACCCTCTGCTCATCCCGCGCTGTTGCCATCAGCGCCGTTGACGGGTATAAGGTATGTCTGTTAAGACTCTGGTTCTCATATGTTGCACCATGCTTGGCAGGTACAGACGCAGCATGTGACATGAAAGGCGCCGTGATTTGCGTGTCTCATTCGTCCGCTTCCCACGTGACAGCTATGGTACCCAATGTCGCGTGTTTTTGTGATCGAGAAAGATGTGTATCATATCAGTCTCGGACATGGCAAATCTCAAGAGACTACCAAATCCATAACTTGTTTCGCTCTGGAGCACCATCATTCCTACACACGTACGCCAGCTTACCTAATTAGGTCCCTTCCACTGTCAAGCTGAGTCACACGATGCCTTCCTCTCGTGTTCCGCTCGTGTCGACATACTTTCACGACTCCAACGCCGCGGCATTTCCGCACCGAACACAATCAACGTGGTGTACACACCAGCGACAACGTCCAACGTCTTCCGCGTCCGCATCAGCACTAAACTGCGCACAACGTCCTCACTGTGACACTCCATACGCTCATGGTAAATTGTGCTGTCTCAGGCATCTCGGTATTAGTTGCTCTTCCCACGTGTCTAAGTAATTGAACTCTACTGCTAAAGCCGTATACACAAGAAAGTTGCCGCAGACAAAGACATTATTGGCAACGTAGAAGTCATGCGCTTTTCCTCCCAATATTAAGTGACCACCGTGTGAGTCAGGAACCAACGCCTTCGCTATGCTGACGTGAGCTGTCGTTCGTGTTGTGCTGTAAGCGAAATGAAACAAAAGAAACTCGTTGCTCTTGACACCGAGGCACTGTGTCGTAGTCGTCCATACCACTCTCAATCTTTCATCAAACACAGATTTCTGGAAGCAACTGTTTATACTCCCCGGCCGAGCATCTAGCCAGCCCTGCCTCGTCCATCCAGCTCCAGACCCGAAAACCTTTGTCGGAATTTACCTTCCGATTAACCTCATCGCAATTTCCTCTCCAACGTGAGTGCATGAGATCTTCAGCTCCACCACGCGATGATGACGCCGCCCGCTGACTTCGCCCTCGCCCGTCGCCGGACCGTTGTCAGTCCGCGGGCTGCGATCGAGCGGCTCTTATCACACTTTGCGAACGTTTGTCGTTGTTGTTACAACGCTCCTTTGTTTCGCGTAAGGCCCTTCTTACTTCGTGCCATTCAGTCGGTCGCACTTACTCAGCGATCATATGGTAAGCAGTTGTGACGGAACGGGGAGAGGCAGCCGCACCGTTTCGCTTGACGCAGGCTGAAACGATGGAAACCGGAGTCGGTGCTGCGGGTTAGTGACAGTGATTCGGATCGCGAGACATGCTCATCTCGTTTATTGTTTCGTCTCGTCGTTCATACGGTCATATCTTCGTCTTCGGTAAGCGCTCTGTCTCAGTAGCCCAGTGCCTCGGTATGCCGACTATACATCTCAGATCGTGGCCTAAGAGATCCGACGGTGCGATACTGTACTGCTTCGCCCGGCTCTACCACGTCTGCCATCAGGAGCATTCAGATTCTCGGCAGCGCTTGGTCTGCGCATCGTAAATGACCGCCTGATACTCTCTCCCCATGCGCTGTTGTCGAGTACATCGAGTACGTTCTGTGCCGACACAGAACTGTTTGCTCTGCTACGTCCACCTTCGCCGTCAGAAGCACCGTCGCCGCCCGATAGATGTCCAGGACTCGTCGGACGCTGCAGCGCTTCTGCAAATTTCCATTGTCCGCTCATACTTGCAGGAGAATTTTGACTCTGGAGCGAATTTTGACTTTGGAGCGTGGTTGCGCGAGGCCTTGTAGGTGAGCCGGAGGGTGATATTTGTATGCTCTCGCTCCTGTTGCGGAGAATAGATGAAGCGTGAGCACCGGGACTACCATCCCGCAGTTCCGTCGCGGTACTACGACTCGATTTCGGTGAGCGGGATGGCGATGGCCATTCAGGACCGTCGAAGCTCAGGCGCTCAATGGGCGTGATTGGTCCTCCCATTGGATCGTCGTGATGCGTAGGCGAGTCAGTTGCTTCTTGTACGACAATCTCGGGCACCTCAAAGTCGTGACTCGGTACTGTCGTCAGTCGAGCAGACTTGCGTGCGTCGATGCGACGACGGAAGCGTCGAGACCAGTATAGCGTATCAAAGAAGCCAACAACGACGTTTCGGCGAACCGCCTCTTCGACGCGTTGAAGGCGAGCACGGCGACGCAGGAACTCTTCCAAGCGTAAGCTTTTATTGTCGTTGATCACCTTGTAATGTGCTAGAATCATGAGCAGCGCATTGAACTCGATACCTCTGTCCGGATCAGCAGAGACAAGGACTTCTTCGTAGAAGGTGTTCATTCGTTGGCGTCGCTTGCGAATCTCATCAACAGGCAGATCTCTGAGACGGTCGTTGAGCAGATCCAGGTCGATACGAGGCGCTTCAGCTGAACCGTCAAAGCTCAAAGCTGGTGCTCTAGTCGGCTTTATGGTGCAATCTTCGAGAATTTTGCCAACAGAAAAGTCTCCATCATAAATTCTCATCTCGAAGACACCGGTTAGTTCCTACAAGACGTTAGTAATTTACCGAACGAACAGGACAAGTCAGCACTTACACCAAGCAGACGAGGAAAGTCAGTCTTGGAGATGTAACCCGTTCCGTCCCCATCGAACTCCGCCCAAGCCTGCTTGAATCGTCGAATCTCTTCTCGACTAATGACCGAAAGCCCACTGCTGCGCTGGTAAACGTATGAGAAGCTCTCATATATCAGCGACACGAACAGATTGACGAAGATATACATGGACATGATGTTCCATGCTATGAATAGAGCTCTTGCCCAATTCGCACTGCCGCAGTCACCGTCGTAGTAACTATCGCCTACGTTGCAGTACGGCGGCTGAACAGTGGCAAAGTCGTTCATCAATTGATTCCAACCTTCACCAACACTGGTTCGGAAGAGCAGAATGAGAGCCTTGGGTACCGATCTGAAATTCAGATTGCCAGTCTCATTGGCGCCGAATCTTGTCAGTCCAAACGTCTGTGTCATGGCAATCGCAAAGACGAGGAAGAGCACGAACCATGTCGCAAGAAGATTGCCAATAGACGTCAGCGAAGCGGCCGCGGTCTTGAACAGCTGATCCAATTGGTTGTTCCTCGGAATCAGAAGAAGTGCAACAGATACTAGAAACAGTTTGTGCGCTTGAACATAGTCCCGTTCGCGAAAGTTGGTCAGAAGCAGTACTGTTGTGACAAAAGTTCCCGAAACGGAGAATACGGCGTACATGTCCCAGGCGCTTTTCCGGAATCGCGGCCATGAAAGACCGATGATGCGAATGATGATGTTGGCGATGTAAATAAACGTCATGCAGAGGAAGATGAAGTCTCGAACACGCAACCAGTCAGATCGATCAGGGTACCATTCCAGACAAAGCAGTACCAGATGTAGGACGAGGAGGACGGTAATGAAGCGCTGCCATCGTCCGTTTTTCTTAATAGCACGCTTGTAGCACCATTCCCGCCAGTTCTCCCTCTGCTTCTTTGATGATGGCCTCTTGGAAGGTGCGACCTGTCGTAGCAGCTTCCTCAACTCGAGCCATGATCGCTGGTCCGTAGTCAAGAATGCGACCCCAGTCTGCTCGGTGTAATTTCGCATGAAGACGGACACGAACAGCGTCAACACAAAGACCGCACCGAGCAAGTTGAAGACGATGAAGAAGACAGCATTACCCTGCTGATTGAAGCTGTTGCCCTGTGTAAAGACACCTGTGATCGATTGGGCAGTGTTCAAAACGTCGATCCAACCTTCTTGCGATACAATCTGAAAGAGGATGAACAGCGAGCTACCAAAGTCATCGAAACTGTAATAGCTATTGGATACCTGTCTGGGCGCCAAAACGTTCCACTCGAACGGCGAGCTGAGATATTCGCCAGTGCAGTCAGTGAGATTGTAGATGCCACTGTTCTGGTCATTGCAGTTGTACATCTGACCAGCAAAAAGGTTGAGACCATAAAGGGCAAATGGGATCAGCAAAGACAGCGAGACAAATGCAGCCGAGAGGACCTTTGCACCACCCACGATGATGACTGAATGAAACGTGTCTCGGGCGCTGTCGCTGACATTGAGTAACCTCAGAGCTCTGAGGGCTTTGAAGGCTCCGATAGCACGTGATCCTCCTCCAGGGTTGTATAGAAGTGCAATGACATTGATCCACAGCGTCAACAGCACGACTCCGTCGATGAACCCCCAAGAACTGCGAAAGTAGGCGTTCGGTGTGAAGAAGAAGCCGTCTGCGATGACTTTGATGATAGCTTCGACTGTGAAAAGCACCGCGAAACCGATATCGGACAGTACAAACCAATTTGCGCGGAGGTACTTGTGAGTCTGGAAGTAATCACGCTGGAATACTGGCGTTGTAATACAGGCAAGTAAGACCATGGCGACAATTGCCATATAGACGAATGCAGAGAAACTGTACCAGATGGGTATGGAAGGAGCCTTGCCCTCGATACGCTCACCTCTACCTGGCCCAACGATGGTCTGACAAACTTTTCGAACAGGGTTGTTCGGGTTGAAAAGATAGAGACTCTTGTTGTACGTCGGGTGTTTCTTTAGGTACTCACGCTGGGCGATCTTGCGTCGTTCCGTTGCTATCACGACTTCTTTGGCCATTTGACGAGGGTCTAGCTCTTGATCAGCATTAGAGAGCTGTAATCGTGAGTAGAAAGGGTTCGGTTCAGGATCGAAGAAAAAGCCCTTGACCTTGGTGAGTATTCGCTGCGCAGACGTCGGTGCCGTAGTTATGTTTGTTGGTTGAGCTGAGGTCGGCGTCTGTGATTGAGGTGCTTCTTCTGGGTCGTCGAGAAAGTCTTTGACTACAGCGTCTTTGAGCAGCATTTCGGTAGCAGCCGTTCCAAAGTCGAGTGGATCTTGCCTACCAACTCTGCCAAATTTGAAGATTGTGGATAGAGATAGCTGGCCAGCGCTCGAGTCGTGGAAACGCTTCTTCTGTAGAAAGGCCTTGACTTGCTGTAGTCGCTTCTCATCTTCGGAAACGTCAAAACTCTCCTGGATGACAGCAATAAACATGTTCAAGACGATGAAGTTGGCCAAGATGAACCAGATGATACAGAACGCGGCACCAATCCAACCGTTGTTCCATTGTACTTGTTCGCCAGTAACTGCATACAGAACTGTGGTCCAATTTTCACTAGAAAGCAACTGGTACATGCCGATGAACGCATTCCAGATCCAGGAAAAAGATACGTCAAGAGTGTTGCCCGCGTTGTCTTGATATGGCAGCTGGCCGCGGAAAAGCTGGACTGCAAAGATGGCCGCCAAGAAGGTGAGTAGGAACACGAAGAGAATCAAATTCAGCAGACCGGAGAAGTTTCCCAGTACAATCATGATGAGCTCTCGCGTGACCGGTAAAGCTAGAACGACCCTGTAGATACGCAAGATCTGGAAGATCGTGAGCCAGGCGTATGGTTGACCAGAGTTGACAATGGGTGGTAGCTGAATGATGGACGTTATGATTGCCAGTGACAAGTCGAGGATATTTCGCTTTTCGTAAAAGAAGCCACGCCAGTTGACGAGAAACCGAAAGAGGATCTCAATGTCCAAAGCCAGAGTTACCATTCTCTCCGCCGTCATGATAAAGTTGGCTCGGCTGTCACTCATGGTAGCGCTTCTCAAAGCCTGAGCGACCAAACCAAACACTATGATCGCAATCCAGAGGTATCTAGTCTTGTCAAAAGCTCTTTTCATGGAGCTTTCCCGCGGTCTCTGCGCGGCTTGTTCTTCTTCCTCTTCTTGTTCGTCATGATGCGACCCTTCATTGGTCCGGTCTTCGGCAGCAAAAGCACTGTGCATGCTCTCATCTCGGATGATCTGGAAAGAAGATGTGATGACGGCGATCAACAAGTTGACCATCCAGAATGTGAGGATAACGATCCCAAAAGCGAAGAAAAGTGCGGCTGCAACATAGTCCGTGTCCATGAGATAATACATGAGATCTGTAAAGGTATTTGAAGTCATGACAACAAAGACGAGTTCTAGACTCTGGACGAGGTTGTCGAAGCTGACTGTGCCATTGTAAGGATTTTGACCCTCAACACAGGTACTGTTGATGGGACACCAGTAGCCTTTGGGTTCAGCCGCGCCAGGAGTAACCATGTCACCTAGTACATAAGGCTTTGGCGTGCCATCAGGAGCTATCCAGCCTCCACAGAACTGAAAATTTCCTGTCGAATTCATGATGTACGGATCCTGGATGCCTTCTGGATCTAACCAGACACACGTTCTTCTCAAGCTGGATTTGAAGCTTTGGATACCCACAATCGCGAAGAGCAACCAGAAGAAGCCGATCAGAAATGCGACATGAAGTAAAATAGGCATGGCCCGTTTCAAACTTCGCAAGATGACAGACGTACCACCCGTAATGCCCAACAGCCTCAAGATGCGCAGGCAACTGAGCATGCGGAAGACGTAGACATGTTCCGTGGATTCGACTCCGAAGATATCAATCCAGAAACTGATCCAGAACGAGACGACGGCCACAAAGTCGAGACGGTTGAAAGAATGGCGAAGAAATGCTCTATGAGCAAGGCGTTTTCGTTGTGCTTGTCTGGAGTCACCCGGCGCATCTTCGAAGTCTTGTAATGCTTGTCCGGTAAAGGTGCGTATGATTGATGGGTGCTGAGGTGCAAAGTCTCCCCCGCGATGAATTGACGGCTTGCGATGCAGCGCAAAGAGCTCGTTTGCTTTGATTGTGATGGCTTTCTTTACTCCGATCTGCCGGTTGATCGTGCTGTATTCGACGGGATTGACCATAAAGCCCGAGACTATCATATGTACAATGATCTCAATCGTGTATATGATGAAGAGCGCGAGCAATGCCCAATCTGTCCACGACACACCCCATTGTTCTCGGTCGTCTCCCTGGTAGAGTGGTGTTGACCCATTGATGGCCAGGATAATAGTCTGGAAGACGATGAGTACCAAGATTGCCGGTTCTACAAATGGATGGGTGAGAAGTTCAAGGAGTTTGAGTCGTATCGGGCTTTCAGGTGGGAAAATGCCCAAGCTCTTGCCTCGCAAAGGATTCGTGCCTACTCCACCAAGCGGTCTCGGGGGCAGTGACCGCTCATCGATTGGTGATGAAGTCTTCTCCTCTGGCCCCTTATATGGTTCAGCACCGTCAACGTTGCTCGCAAAGTCGGACACGTGTATTCGATGAGGCGAAGGAGAAGGCGATGGCGATGGCGACCGACTCGATTGGTGAGCATGGCTGTCGTGCAGCGAAGATGTCCTCCTGATGCTCCTCTCGACAACGTCTGCTTCGTTACTGATATTGACGACACGCTGTGACATCTTGCGCATCACGGTTCCTGCTCTCCGGAAAGGCGACTCTATTGGAGAGGACGGCGATAGTGATCGATTACTGTTAGACCTTATCCGAGTTGTACGAGCGCTTTCCGGAGTCAGACTGCCTGCCTCAGGATCGGGAAAGCCATTTTGCGCCAGACTCGGCGACAAGAAGCGCAGACTGCCAAAGCTCTTATTATTCCTGGCAATCTTCTGTCCAAAATGCACCCCATGGTCGCCAGCATTCGCAGCGGTCAGCCTCCCGGCGTCCGTCAAGGGCATGGTGTCGTTGTCATTCTCCGAGGGAAATGCCCCTGTACCATCTCCAAACTCTTCGTCGTCGACCAAAGACCGTGTCTCATCATCTTCTGGTGCGACAGTGCGCAGTGTGGGCAGGTTTCTTCTGTTTGCACGTAAACGTGGACTAGACGTAGACCCTGCCTGAGGTGAAGTCGCTCCTGCCCAACTAAGACCCGCGAATCCCATAGCTTCTTGCAAACCAGGTCCGATGGGCGAGAAACCACTTCCGTCAACGGGCGGCGGCGACAAACGTCCTTGTTGGTGGCCGAGATCTGTATTGAGACCTAGTCCTAGACCCTGATTGCGTACAACCAATCTGCTCGGAGCATCCTCTTCTATCGGCGCATACGGTGTTGTTTGCGGGTAGCGCCATGAGACGGAATCCCGTGCATGTCTGAACATACTCCTTCCCCTATCACTGAGTGTCCGCCGATGTCCCGGTCCCGGGCTGTCCTGCTCTTGCCTGGTGTCATCGTGGGCGTTGAGGTCTTGAAGCGGAATCGCCTGTGGTGTAGACCGATTGCGTCGGTGCCTTGAGTCCTCGGAATCCATCAAGGTAAGCTGCTCCGGGGGAGCTGCGAGTTTGTTCTGTGCACAGCATTGACTTGTACTGTCTCCTTCATCTCATGTGGTCATTGTCCGTGAGGGCGCATGCGCGTAGGAGTCGATTCACTGCCAGATTTATGGAATATGCCGGTTTCGGTCTTTCGACAGCTGATGAATGTATGGGCGAACTATGAATGTCGTCGAGGGAGTGGTTGACTGTGCGATGGACGCGTACACTGCTTGGATGAGTAATAGTTGGCCAATCGTCACGCCAAAAGTTCAAGGTTCACGAGTCCGAGCACAACCAAACAGCTTTGGGACCCGCCGAACGCACCCCCTACGTTTACCGAACCAAACGAGATTCTGCTGATTAGATTAACCGCAGCATGTCATTTTTAGCCATTTTTAGCCATTTTTAGCCATTTTTAGCCATTTTCAGTATCGATTAGGAGAGTTTAAAGCGTGTTCTTCAGCCTCGAAACAAAACCTTTCGACAATTCGTGCTATCTCATCTCCAACACCCACGACTCGATATTTTCGAAGTAATCCTTTACCCTCTCGGCAGCGCGCGCACATTCCGCTCCATCAATCACTCTATGGTCGGCGCTCCAGCTCATCACGAGCTCTTCCCTCTTGACAATATCACCGCTTTCGCCGAAGGCCGGCACCACCTTACTGCGGCCGATGCCAACAATGGCGAGCTGTGGTCGTGTAATTACCGGTGCGACCACTCCTCCACCTATCGAGCCGATATTGGAGACTGTGAATGATGCGCCATGCAAGTCCGATGGCTGTAGCTTGCCCTGATGAGCAGTCTGACTCAATGCTTTGATCGCGCGGGCCAACTCCCCGACACTCTGGGTCTCGACATTACGAATGACCGGCACCAGCAACCCGGAAGGCGAGTCTATACCAATGCCGAAGTTATGTGCTGAGTGATAAGTCAAGACCGATTTATCAGTATCTGAAGTGTCCATAGAGGCATTAAGAATCGGATGATGCGTAAAGGCCAGTGACACTGCTTTTAGTATGAAAGGTAACGGAGTCAGCCTCTGGTCATGTTCACGATGTTTGTTAAGTCGTTGCCGTAATCGTGTGAGTGGTGTGACATCGACCGTCAGACTGTACAGAAAGTGTGGGATATTGAGCGATTTGGTCATTGTCTTGAACATTGCCTTCTGGACAGGAGTCAAAGTGACGATTTTGTCCCCGCTGATGGTCTTTGACTCTTCTTGTCGAGGCGCCTCCGGCTGACGCTGTTGATTTGTCTGAGAAGCTTGTCGATGTACGTCTTCTTTGGTTACTCGCCCATCCTTGCCGGTACCGTCGATGTCTGCGATACTAACATTCAACTGCTTGGTCAGATGTCTGACTGCAGGTGTTGCAAGCGTCCGTCGTTCCGACTCTGCTTTTGATCTTGTGCTATCCCTAGTATGGGTACTTTGTTGCTCTGGCGACACCTTCTGAGGCTGCTGCTCTTCCGTTTGCGCGGTCGATGCCATTTGGTCATGCTTCTCGTTCTGCTCCTTCAACTGCGATGTATCCCCCAACTTCTCGGCATCCTGATCTGTGATCTCATTTTGGATGTCAATATCTACCAAAGGCTTCCCTACGATGGCCATGTCGTCAGCTTCATAGTAGAGCTTCTTAATGATTCCGTCGAAAGGAGATGTGATATCTGTCGCGGCTTTGTCGGATTGTACTTCACACAGTTTATCGAATTGCTCGACTCGAGCACCAGGCTGGACGAACCATTGGATGATCTGGCATTCACGGGTGCCCTCTCCTATATCTGCTAGAAGGAAGGGTTTGACGATGTGCCTACGTGCTGAACAATGGAACGATCTGCGGTGTGCTGAATGGAGATTGCGGCATCGAAGGAGCGCCGCTCGGAAGTCCTCGGGCGCAACGCATCTGGCGAAGCGCATGACTGATGCCATGTTGAATGGAAAAGACAAGGGACCTACTGTCTTTACTACATAGTAGGAGTTGTCTCGACATGTTACAGTGAAGGAAGAGGGGACGTAGGAACGCGAGGGATAAGGTAAGGTAGCGTAGCGCCGGTGATAGCCGAACCCATGGGGTTCGGTTCAATGCGGTCCGGGGTCGTGTCTGAGCCGACCGAGGCTTCTTTGCCGATCAGCCCAGGACTCTTCCAGCATTCCGCGACATCAGGTAGAAACAGCTATGATTTTCTTCGCTCTCTTCTATCAGCTCATCGGGGTATCCTGTGCCAACTCTCCAATGCCTGATGCGCGCCAAAAACAGAGTATGTAGTATAATCGAACAATTTGACTAACGATCAGACAGTGTGCCCAGCGTCTGTCGCCATAACCTTGTTCACAACACCTAAGGCCAGCCTGTGCACAGCTTCAAAGTCCCCGCTGACGTCCACAGCCAAAGTGTCCTTCTCGTCGACCTGAGGTGGCTCGAGGCTCTCCAGCTGACTTTTGACCATGTCGTCCTTCATGTAATGTCCAACCCTACCGTGAACCCTCTGGAACAGAAGCTCGGGCGATGCAGAAAGATAGATGAAGTGTACGAGAACGTTATGGTCGTTGTAAGCGGCGATGCGAATGACGTCCCGGTATTTGCGCTTGAGGGCCGAACATGTGACAATGACGCCAGTCGCACCAGTGGTGAGGGCGGCCACGGCTTGGTTGCGTAGAAGAATCAGCCAATCCCATCGATCAGCGTCTGTCAAAGGGTGGCCATGAGACATCTTCTCGATATTGGCTGGCGGGTGGAACTACCATAGTTATTAGTGGGGCCTGAGCGATCGAACACTCGCTTCACGTACCGAGTCACCCTCTAAGTAAGGTAGACTGTAGTATTTGGAGAGATACGCTGCTACTGTAGTCTTTCCACAGCCGGCTGGCCCAGTGACGATCCAAATATGGCGATGCTCGGGTACGGGCAGAGCAGCCCCATTCGACGCTTGAGTGTTTGACATCGTTGCAGATTATGAGGACAATAAGTTTGATAATGTGGAGCACTTGGGAGGAGAATCGTGTGTGATGCTAAAGGAGGCGGTTGGAAAGAGAGTATATGAAGAGGAAGAAAGAAAGGAGCACAGAGACATCAACGACGAAGCGGCGTTTCATAAGGTACCCTTGCAGCTGTCAAAAGATCCAAAGCCGGCATAATGTGGAGGGACGATCGGGTACCAGGTCAATGGAGCAATCGGCTCGGATGGGGACAAACGCAATGCCATCATGAAGTGCCGTTCCATGGGCATTGCAGATCCTCAATCTAACAAAATGTGATGTTGCGAATGTTCCGAATCAGCCGAATACCAAACTTCGGCAATTGCTTCTCGGCTATTACCAGACGTCGGTGTTTGGTCGGGATATACCTACATCTTGTGGTCCAACGGAGAGCAAAGAGGATGGAATCAAAAGCGAGAGATGAAGATGCAGTCAGCAGTTCACAAACCATGAGATATACTCTTTGTGATGTGTCCTTGGTGACTTGACCGGCTCGATCAGGTTGGACAGACCCGAGCGAATTCCGGCAAAATACTTGATCGGCCTTTGGTGGATTTGACTCGCGTGACCGTCGCTCTCTTGAAACAATGATAGTTACTGGGCTAGGTGTATGTACCCTTCAAAGAACGGACATGAAAGTTACGTATCTAGATAGGTCATGATCTGTACGTCAACTATATCTGTTAACCTTGCGATCGTAAGTGACCGATACTGTAAAGCAATGGTCGAAGGCTCGCTGATGGTCGAGCGACTTTCATGATCGCGTGCCAAGCTTCGTGAGTTCATCACATGTCGTATTTGTGAGTCCTTCCCTTCCTCACTCCCATCTACAGTCACAAGAAGATATTCTGCAGTCAACCCATCGAGATGGAAACATCGTCGTATCCGCAGGCGGCATCGAGCCTACAGGTCTCGACGCCTTCCACTGCGACGTCCGTTTCACCAACTCCCGGATCATCCTCTGTCTCCCTACCACCGACCTCGAATGGCTACCAATTCCCGTCGCACTACTCTTTCCCGCCTTTCTTCACATTACAACCCAACCTTGGGACTCTAGCACGCCAGTTAGCATTGTGGAGCTCCTTGATTCAATCCTACTGCGCGCATAATCGCTTCTTCAAACTCTCGCTCTCCAGTGCAGTCAACTCTCCACTCTTTCACAACAGCGGCATCAACCGGCGCTTGGATGTCCTGTCGATTCGACGTGTTCTGGATTACATGATGTCTGCCGAGGGTGATAGGCGCGCTGAATGGGTACCTATCGGGAAGAAATCTAATGCGAACGAGACCAAGAGCAGCGCCTGGATCTACTGGAAGCGGCCGGAAGAGTGGGCTGATGCAATACATGGCTGGGTGGACGGTACTGGTCAGAAGGGTAGTGTGTTGACTGTCTACGAGTTGAGGGAGAGTGACGCTGTACAGAATCAAGACTGGATCGGCATGGACGAGGATATGTTTAGGCGCTGCTTGGATGTTCTGGTCAAGAGAGGCAAAGCACAGGTGTTTGGCACAGATGAGGAAGCTGGTGTAAAGTTCTTCTGAAGCAAGAGCCGCAAGGTCTTGCGACAAAGAACAACACTCGAAATGCAAATGGGTTGGACCTTGCTTGGATGTGGCTGCATGAGATATCTGGCCACCGAGGAGCCGATTCATGCGTCTGATCGAGCCTTGACTCGCAAACCACTTCAGCATGAAATACCGCAGTCCATCCTCTGTCTCTCGGACGGGGGCGCTTCGTTGACATATATCTCGGAAGCCCGTTCACCGCCGAGGACAGCCGTGATCGAGCTCGGAGTGCTGATCTTCTTGGAGAAACTGGCCTTCGAACCACTTGCATCGACGCCAGCGCGGGCATACTCTTCAAGGACTACATTCGAGGTGTTCGGCTCACTACCGGACGGCGGCATTGATGACGTTGCTCAAACTGGTCTCTTAAAAAATGACGCGAGCATACGCCTTCCATGGACGACCGAAGTGGTAAGCTCCGGTGGTAATGGTGTAGCCGGTGTGCGCTGCCACAGCGACCTATTGAAGACATATCAGCTCGAGCTACTGCGTGAAGCACGGCCAAACGCCGTGATGATACCGTAACTAGTGGCGAGACAGGATCGCTCGGTTCCAACTCGGGACCTACCATATCTGTTATTGATCATTCCAATTGGTCAGACAAATGGAATGGCCCAGCAATAGAATGTGTTGGAAGCTTTGTTACTGGGAGACTCGCTTGCATTTCCCGTTTGAACAAGCCTTGCATCTGTGAGCTGCCGTAGCTCGTCTGGCGTATGAGGTGAAAGATACTGCGTACTCCGCACAAAGGACTGAGATGGATGCATGTTAATGTAGCATCGCGCTAGGTCCAGTCGCAGACTCGTGACATCGTGAGTGTCTCAGGAGTAACCTACATTGACGAGGATCACAATGTCGTGAGGTTCTTCTGGTCTACTTCAAAGTCGGTACATCGTCCGTAAACTGCAGAACAGGCTACATGTACATAGAGTTTGGTCGACAGAACCTTCTCCACGTTTGGTATAGCCCCACACGTGACGTCGTGGTAGCTTCCTGCAACTTCACGGCGCGAAAAGGTGAAACGTCCTGGCTTCATATTTGACGTGCATTGTCGCGCTCGCAGCACAATCATTTTGCAGATCCACAACCCACCGTGAACCTTTGTCTTCGCGGAGCAGGGTCTCCATCCTCTCCGTCTTGCCCTCATTTCTGCGAACTATCTGAATTGCACCCGCAGCGACAGTGGTTTGAACAGATCAGATTCTTAAAATGGCGACACCACAGAAGACCAACGGCAAGCGAGCGAACGATGCAATCGACCTCACCAACAGCGACGAGGATGAATCACGTTACAAAAAGACGCCTCGCCAGTCACAGAATACACCCAGCCGCCCAGATCAACGACAGGGCACATATCCAACACCGAGATCAGGTCTACCAATCACGCCAAGGCGTAATGGAACACAATCTTCGCCTAGCTCACAATCGCACGTCGGCATACAGGCTCAATCGTCCATAGACCTGACTGGTGACGGCGACGACGATGATAATGGAAACGAACTAATGATGGGTTCACAAGCCGAGAGTCTCGCCAGTGAGATGTACGAGCATTACGGCACTGTCCAGAACAAGGTTGTCGGCATCCGGTACTATTCTGGATATATCAATCCTGGAGAGCGTGCAGTCCTGCGCCGGGAGCCGCAGAACCAGTACGACGAAAATGCCATTCGGGTCGACAACATGCAAGGACAGCAGATTGGCCATATCCCGAAGCGACTGGCTGCCAAACTGTCCAAATACGTCGACGACGGAGATCTTTTTCTCGAAGCCGTACTAGCGGGTAGGCCCACTGAGTTTGACGTTCCCGTGGACATTTTCCTGTACGGGCCAGGCCAGCCAGAGCGCAGAGACGACATCAAGCGGCAGATGGAGAAGGACAGGCTCGATACGAGGGCTCTGCGACAGCGTGAGCGAGAAGCCGAGAAGCAAAGAAAGGAGGAGCTCAAGAAGGCTGCGAAGCAAGCGCGCGTTGTCGACAAAGAAGGTCCCACTCAATGGAGCAACGATACCAACGGCTTGGGTGATCCCGATAAGCCAAGCGCTGACATGGATGAGATTATTGGATCAAGCCAGATCTTCAACCCACGTGAGATGGGCGAAGTCGCCGAGCGATTTGGTGCTCAGGAAGAGGACCTTGCAAAAATGGTCGAAGAATCGGCACCAGAACGGTTATCGACCAAGATGTTACCGTATCAACGTCAAGGGCTGGCTTGGCTCCTCGCCCAGGAGGACCCTCAGCTGCCGTCTGTCGGCGAAGGAGTCGTTCAGCTCTGGAAGCAACCTTCAAAGGGGCTCTATACCAACATTGCAACCAACTTCTCGATCAAGAACAAAGAACCCAAACTCGCTCGCGGCGGTATTCTGGCCGATGACATGGGACTGGGAAAGACGCTCGAAGTTATCGCTCTCATTGTCGCAGACAAGGTCGCTCACCCTGACGCTGGACCCACGCTGATCATCTCCCCCGTCTCCGTCATGAGTAACTGGAGCGGCCAGATCGAGAGACATGTGAGCAAAGACGACCCTCTCAGAGTTCTGACCTATCACGGCACAAAACGCAAGAACATGAAGCCAAAGGATTGGGACCAGTACGATGTGGTCATCACGACTTACGGCACATTGTCGACTGAGTACAAGTCAAAGGGCGGCAAGAAGAGCAGCCCTAGCTCCTCTGGTCTGTACTGTCACAAATGGCGGCGTATTGTTCTTGACGAAGGCCACATCATCCGCAATCCCAACACTATCAATGCCTTTGCTGCCTGTGCAATCGATGCACACGCTCACTGGGCGCTGACTGGTACGCCGATCATCAACTCGCTCAAGGATCTGTTCTCTTTGGTCAAGTTTGTCGGCCTGACTGGTGGTCTGGAACAACTGGAAGTCTTCAATAGTGTACTAATGCGCCCAATGAAAGAGGGCAAAACGGATGCTCAGATGCTCCTCTCTGCGCTCATGGCCACTATTTGCTTACGTCGTCATAAAGAAATGTCTTTCATTGACCTCAGACTACCTGAACTCACTGAGTACGTACATCGGATACCCTTTGGAGAGCACGAAAAGAAGAAATACGAAGCTCTTGAAGCCGAAGCGAAAGGAAAAGTCGAAAGCTACACCGACGCTTCTGCCCACGGCAACGCAAAGGAAGCCCAGCAAGCATACAGAGGACTGCTGGAGGTTCTCCTACGCCTCCGCCAGGTCTGCAACCACTGGAAGTTATGCGAAGAGCGTATCAACAAGCTCATGTCCATACTCGAGAAGCAAAAGACTGTCGACCTCAGCACCGAAAATATCAAAGCCCTGCAGAGTCTGCTCCAAATCAGCATCGAGTCGCGCGAAGACTGCCCGATCTGTCTCGATGACCTTCACAACCCCGTCATCACGTTCTGCGCCCACGCTTTCGGCAGCGAGTGCATCACGCGCGTTATCGAGACGCAGCACAAATGCCCGATGTGCCGTGCCGAGCTCAAAGATGAGCACTGCCTCGTGCAACCGGCCATCGACTACGGCGACGACGCCTCCGATCCGATCAAAGACGAGGACACATCGACGTCGACCAAAGTCGAAGCACTCCTTAAAATCATCAAAGCCGCCCACAAGGATCCAGGTACCAAGGTCGTCATCTTCAGCCAATGGTGCCGTTTTCTTGACATAATCCAGCCCCGACTCGAAGAAGCAGGCTACGGCATCGCAAGGATCGACGGAAGCATGCCCGCTCTGGCACGCGACGAATCTCTCCGCAAGCTCGACCGCGACCCGAAGACGACAATCATGCTCGCCTCTCTCGGCGTCTGCGCCGTCGGCCTCAATCTCGTGGCCGCCAATACGGTCGTGCTGTGCGACTCATGGTGGGCGCCGGCGATCGAGGACCAGGCCGTCGATCGCGTGCATCGGCTGGGCCAGACACGGCCAACGACGGTCTGGAGGCTGGTCATGGAGGGTAGTGTTGAAGAGCGCACGCTCGAGGTGCAGAAGGAAAAACGCACGCTTATGGCGTTGGCTATGCGTCAGGGCCCGCAGGAACGGAGAAGGAGAGAGGGTGGTCGTGGACGGACTATGAGGGATATTCAGCGTTTGCTTGAGTAGGACAAAAGCGTTGGATCGGTGTGGTTGGGCTACGAGATGTGCAGTGGTAATACAGGGGATGTACGATACAAGCAAAGCATGATCATGCTAGCTGATGACTTGAACGATGAGATGAATGTCGCAATTCGACTGATAACGCCCGCACTTGAGGTCAATGATGGTACCATGGCTCCTTCTGTCGATTACTATTGACGATCTGTTCATGCTTTCTCAGCCTCTACTGCATGTTGACTCCGTATGTTACGTACATTATTTATTGCCGTTCTTGCTCTTAGTATACAGCTTGGATTGCGATGTTGACCTTGCCGCCCGGAGTCATCCATGGTCGAGAATTGATATAAAAAGTTCGACAGACTGGATGACCCTTACACGCACCATGAGCACTACTTCAATGACTAACTGCCTCCGGGAGCAGATGTCGGAATGGCTTGTTTACTCTGATCTGGTCCATCATCGTCCTCCGTTCACTAACGAATGTGAAAGTGTCACAGATCTGCCACTTGTTTACCAGCTTGTCACGATCCATGAACAGCTAGAAAGAAATCTTGAAAGTCGTGTATGAAATATCTGTAGGTCTACATCGCGCGCTAGAATGCATTCGCTGTTGTGCACGCAGAGAAGGAAAATGCATGACGCCGTAGAGATACTCCTGATGAATGCGACCCATGAACTCCGCGCTGTGATACTTTCTCATGTGTCGGCGTACTGATACCGCTCTATGCGGCTTGCACCATTGGTCTGCTCTTCTCGTCAGATCCACCCTTCGATGCACCATCGACTTCATTGGAAAACTCCACCTCATGACCCGCAACCCACCACGCTGCTGCCCTTACAATCTCCATGATGGGTTTTATTTCATCGTCGGCACGAGGTGCATAGACGAGAAGAAACCCACTAGGCACGAACCTCTCCATCCAGCCTCCTTTCGCCAAAGGATGTCTCTCCGCCCAGCCGCATTCGATGGCCATTTTCGCGTCTGCGGGGTGGAGGGTCAGATGCATACTGCCATCTGATGGATGCGCGTGACACACTTCGCCGCCGCAGGTCTGTCGCTGTGGGTTCATATGGAAAAGACCGGTGCTGTTCATCTCGAAGCAACTAGTGCCGACCTTCAAGCTCTCGCAGTGGGTCGCCTGCTCTTCGATTGAAGCTGCTAATTTCTTGTAGACTTCGTGTGGCGAGTTCTGGTTTACCTGTCTGTGCGGTGCAAGGCCTTTCGTTTCTGGTCGACGACCGATTCGCTGCGGTAGTGTAGACTTGAAGTAACCTGTCTTGGTCACGAGGTAGAGTGGTAGTGGTGGAGGTTCGTATGGGTTGCGAAGTGCGAATATTGACAAGAATTTCAACTTCATATATCCCCTGGGCGTCTGCTCTGTACCCCCCGGACCAAGCGAGAGGAACGATTTGTAGTCGAGGTAGAAGTGCCTGGCGAGCAACGGTATGATGACAAATGTTGCAATCAGTAGTGGGGTGATGCCGAAATCCATCTCCAGACCGGTATCCATGTGAAGGGACGAAGGAATGTAAGACGGCTGCAGGTATTTCGGACTGAGTGAAGACATGAGGAGATCCGTGTCTGTGTTGTTGTGGTGGTAGTGCAAGTCGTCGTAGTGTTTGAGCGAGCTCACGGATGCGAGATCAGGAGATGTTTTGGTCTACACACGAGCAGAGGATTTAGAGAAGAATGTTGGAGGCACGGAGGTGACCGTGAGGCGTGGTTCCAACGACCTTAATATATGGAAGCTTGATCGGAAGCGCGCGTTTTGTGGACCTTGTGATTCGTTCAGTGATGAATTCGTGCAACCGTAACACGTTGCTGTTCCGGTCTGAGAGCGTAACAGCTGCTTGTTGGGAGAGACCGAGAAAGGAAAAGGTAGTACAAATAGCAGGAGCGTCACTAGTCCGAGGACTGCCGTGTTGTCTGCTTAGTTGTGATCACTGAGGAGTGAGCTGATTGCAAGAGCTGATTGACTCTGATATTTGAATGCTAGAAGCTCGTCTGTTAATCGTGCGTCCAATCGGAGAAGTTGAGGTCCTGGACAAGGTAAGGTAGCGCTGGGCAGTGAAGAAAAGAAGGTGAAGAGCTGATCAGCGTCCTTATACGGGAGGTACAGTCAAAGGGGGCCCTCTTGAGACCTCCCCACTTACGACGAAGCTTGCCCTACAAAGCGTGTAATTCTTCAAATGTCATCTCTGATCGCTGCCTGACTGCGTGGAATGAGCGCCGGCGGTGGGATGCAGAGGATGTGCGGCCGACGTACAAATTGCATCACAGGGTCCGCACAAGGTTGGGGAAGGCCCACTTGCAGAACTCCAACACAAGTGCGAAATCTTTCTGTCTGCTTTCATGGGGTTCTCAGTCTCACTCTGACATATATAATACTCTGACACCTATCGACAAACACTGTTCGAGATGTTGTCGTTCCCACGCCTTAGCAGCACGTTTTCTGTGGTTTTCAGAGGTCAGTTGCTCGAGGAAGACGGCAGGACCATCGGGGTAAAGATAAGGAAAGGAAAGGAAAGGAAGTTCAAGCCGTGACACCTTTCCCCACACAGGTCAGCGGGCCGCTTAGGCTCCTAAGCGGACCCACGATCAGCAGTTGCGACCTGCGGGATGACCAGAGCCGCATGAATTCAACACGGGAAAGCGAATAATTCGGCCGTCTCATATGCATGCGCTGCTGTGTGATACTCAACATTCGCATCTTGACCAGTGTGCTTGCACACGTTTCTTTCATGTAACAAAATACTGTAGCTTGGTCACTTGTAGGACTATCGTGTCCTGTATCCAGATCGCGATCTATATCAATCGCTGACTCTATATTTCCAAAACATTGGATATGACCGACTACTCTCCTCTCATTGTTCTGAAAAAGTCCATCATACCGGTGAACACGACCAACAGGATACCACCACCTGGACCCAGTCTCAGCACCTTGGGCAGGAAACCGCTGTAGAGTGCACCAAAGCCCTCTTCCTTGGCTACCACTGTCAACGACGGCCATGCCCAGTTGTACTTGCGCACACCACCTGCGACCTTTGGAGAGTTCTGTATCCTGCTCTTGATCACATCCATTGGGGTGTTAAGAATAGTTCCGACAGTACCACCAATTGCACCAGAAGCCAAGTCGTTCAGGACCTGCTGCGACTTGTCATTGGCCTTTGGCAGCAGCGCACGAACTTGGAAGATGCAACCGAAATATCCGGCGTTCCAGAGAATGTGGCGCCACATGGTTGACTCGAGACCTTGGTACAAGGTCAAGGGACCCTCCTGTCTGATAATCTTTTGCACACAATCAAGCATTCCCGAGTACTTGTGTGCTTGCGCCTTGTCTTGTAACCTGATCTTGACCAGCTCGAAAGGAACAACGATGAACGCCTCTGTCGCACCAGCAGTAGCACCGGTAAGGATCGAGAGCGATTGGTTCATCTTTGGCATGCCGAATGCGTTGCGGTAGAACTTTCCCCACTCGTCGTTGGCCGCGAACTTGGTAGCTCTGTGTCCTGTCAGCAAATCGACGGGATCCCTAAAACCTCTGTACTCACCTCTTAGGGGCCTCCATAAGAATTGGAGCCTCAATTCCTCTGTAAAGTCTTCCCATACTGCCAGTTGTGAGTCGAGATTCCTCTGCGCAGAGGGTACAATTACACACCCTTCGTTCCTGATGATCTTGCGGAAGCAATCCAACATGCCATTATAAGCATCTTCTCCGACAGCAGTCCTCGATTGTAGTTGGCTGAACGTTATGAGTATAGCTCTTCTAAGGGTCCGTTGCGTCTACTGACACTCGAGTCTTGACAACATCAAGAGGGTACATGACCAAGATTTCAGACACACCAGCCACGGCACCTAGCCATGGATGTCAGTCGCAAACCACATGTTGCGAGCCTATCTTTGACTCACCTGCCATGAACTGGTAGACGAATGGTAGCGGCTTCTCGGTAGCCATCTTGTGTATTGATGGTCGCGTGTGGTTTTGAAATGGGGACAATCGAGCGTATAAAGCTCAGAGGTGAACGACAATGACAGAAACTGGCAGAAGTCCTCGTGAGAAACGAATGAGCGAGTGAGTGTGTTTGGTTTCGGCGTGCGCACAACCAAATAGCTTATCGTTGAACAAAGCTGGACGCGGCTTGCGAGGTCGGACTGCGGAGTAGCCTCCTCCGTTCGGCGATTGATCAGCCTGCGGTACACCCAGTTAAATTATCACGTGATGACGCGTTCATCAGAAAGCGCGTCTCGCCATCTGCCCATCTGCACCTCGGGCACGTGTAGAGTCACACATCATCCATCACCTCACAAACCGACTGCATGCTATTTCATAGTTCGTATCAAGCAGGCAAATGTCATGAATAACCGACAGAAATCCTTCTTTGAGCAGGAGCATCGCGGAAAAGTGAGATAAGACTCGTCCTCGGCACTGAAATCTCACCTCTAACGCGTCTCAGGCAAAGCCTCACTGGAACGGAAATCGAAATTTCGACGCAGGACGAAACCAGGAACACACGTTGCCGAAACCAGCACTACCGAAACCACCTATTGCTCCGTCGAGTCAATCACGAACAAAGCTGCACGCCTTTCAGTTTGACCGGAATCAATCAGCAAGCCCTGAAAAGGCGCAAGAGAAAGAGAATGAGCCAGACTGGAGGCATGAAGATGTTGACCCGGTGAAGAAGAACGCGTCGCCAGGGAAGGCGGAAGCAGACGGGCTGTTACCACCATCGACTCCGGCGATGAGACTTCCTCTGGCTGATCTAATTGGTAACGCCGAAGACGCGTTACGACGACCGGCCATCAAGGAAGACTCTCCAGAAGAACAACTAGGATGGATACCAAACAGCTCCAACTCGGCTCTGACACCAGGACAAAGACGGAAACGCGCCCACAGTTCATCGCCTTGCGCCAGCTCGCAGAACGAAATATCGAATCATTTCGCCATGCGCGAGCCACTTGATCTACAGCACATGCAACAGTCTCTTCGAACACCTCATGCCGACCCTGCAGCAGATCTGTGGAATCGTTATGCCGTCTCGCGAAACTCGGATGACGCTCCGTCCGGCGTACACATCCCTTCATTCGCACACTTACTCAACGACTCGTCACCACACGCGCTGCCGCGAACACCCGGCGGCAGTGTCGGAGGCCTGAGGAGGTGGGCTAGTTGTGGTATGGAATGGCCGACATCAAAAGCGAAAAAGAGAAGGACGAACCCTGTGTTTCGCGATCAACCCGAAGACGTGCTTGAGAGCAGAGAGTCTGCAAAACAACACCTAGCAAAAGTCTCCCGCGTTGGCATGCTCGTCGAGCAGATGCAGGCTACTCTGGCTCAGCCATATGACAAGCACCGACGTGATGGTCCGTCAAGCTCATCTCCTCTGCCCGAAAAGGGAGTCTTCGGCGACGGACCGGTGATCTCACCCACAAACAGAGGAAGACGACCCGATCAACCCCGCGATACCGAGCATCATGATGCAAGGGGCGACCACAGTCAGGCGTACCGCAGTCAACACTCCCAGAGGAATGCAGACGATGATAATGTCCTCCCTGCAGAGTCGGCGAGCCAGAACTTAACTACGGCCCAATCGCACTCGACCAGGCTGGAGCCTATCGAAGAAGACTTTGGTGATGTAGATTTTGACGAATTCGAGGACGATATGGACATCACCGCCGAAGATCTCGAATTTGCTGTACCATTGTTCGTTGCTCAGCCATCGCAGAACAAGCGACAGAAACTGTCGCCAGAACCACGACCCACACCACCACAAATATCGGCGCAACTTCAGCCCGACCCGAAAAGCATATCATCTCTAAAGCAAGAACCCTATACGACTCATGATGACGAAGACGACGACTATGGAGATTTGGACGTGGACGAAGACGAATTCGGCGACTTGGAAGTCGACGAAGACTCGTTCGCAGCAGCGGAAGTAGCTGCAACACAAGCCTACCATGCAAGCACGGCAACACAAGGCCCCGTACGTATTTCAAATCTATCCCGGATATAGGTAGCTAAGTGTATGAAAGCTAGTCAAGAAAAAGTCTCGTGTGATCCAACGATATCTCGTCAAAGAAGTGACTGTAGGCAAATATCGTACCGATCATGGGTTTGAGATGGACGAAAAGGTAAGTCCTGTCTTCTGTTAGCCGCGTGAATTCTTGCTGACAACCGGCAGACGTTGTTTGTTCAAGACCAATCACTCAAGGCCGCCAAAACGATCGTTCTTCGACAAACGTGGATCGATACCCATTGTATGCCAGGGGCGTATGTGCATGTTGTCGGACTGTTCTCCACGACTGGCCGCATTGTCATTGACGATGCTCACAACTTGGTCATTGTCCATCCGGATCATCTAGTGTCCGCAACTGCCGTCGCCGATTCATTCGACTGCCTCAGGAAAGCCGTACTTCAGGACCGAATCAAAGCAACAAGTCAAACAAGCAAACCGACAGTGTACGGGACTATCCTTCACGAGGTCTTTCAGGTTGCTATGCGTCAGAACAAATGGAGTTCGGATTATCTCGACCAACTTGTCGAGCAGACAGTGGTCAGCTACGTAGAAGGACTTTTCGAAGCTGGAGCACAGAACACGAACGAAGCTTTCGAGGACCTGAAAGCCAAAATGCCGGAGCTACAGTCTTGGGCGACCGCCTTCGTCAGCGCTGTGCCCACAGCACTGGCCGAGGATCGAAATGGCAAGAAGATTCGCCTTGGTGTCAGTAAGCTGCTCGACGTCGAAGAGCATGTCTGGTCACCGACCTACGGTCTCAAAGGCAACATCGATGCTACTGTCGAAGTTGTAATGGAGGATGATCAGGGAACACGGACGCTAACTGTACCCTTTGAGGTGAAGACTGGCAAGTATCAGAGTGCCGCTCACCGTGCCCAGACAGCTTTGTATACTCTGCTACTTTCGGATCGCTACGATATTGACATTGTGTACGGCATACTCTACTACATGGACACCTCCGCAGTCAGCCGTATCCCAGCCATCAGAAACGAGCTACGACATATGGTTATGCAGCGCAACGAACTCGCCAGCTACGTCAGGGAGAGACTGCAGCTGCCTCCGATGTTGCAGAACGCTTTCAAATGCGGGCGCTGCTACGCTAAAACGTCTTGCTTTCTATATCACAAACTGTCCGAGAACGGCACTACCGAGTCTGCTGGAGTCAAGGAAAAGTTCAATGAGGTCGTCTCGAAGCTCAGGCCGGTGCACCAAGACTTTTTCAAGAAATGGGACGAACTTTTGACCAAGGAAGAATCTGAAATGTTCAAGTTCAGACGTGAGCTATGGACCATGCTTAGTCCGGAGCGAGAGAAGCTTGGACGTTGCTTCTCCGAAGTGATTATCGAGGCAGGCTCAGCCAAGGAGTTGCCTGAGGCGCAAAAGATCAACAGATTCGCTTACACCTTTGTCAAGCAGAATTCGAAGCCAGGCTTCTCCTTTACGGAAAGCCAGATCGTTGTTGGCGAGCCCATCGTCATCTCCAGCGAGCAGGGTCACTTCGCCCTTGCCAACGGATACGTGACTAAAGTCTCCGCAAGACGCATCAGTGTCGCTGTCGATCGAAAGCTACACAACGCCAGACGGCGACGAAAGGATTTCGATGAAGCGAATCACCAAGCTTTCTACGGCATTATGGAAGTCGGTCAAGAGGGTCCTCCTCCCGCAGCTGACGACGAAGAGCCTACTGTCTATCGCCTGGATAAAGACGAGTTCAGCAACGGCATGGCGACAGTTCGCAACAACTTGCTTGCAATCATGGACGATAGCACGTTTCGATCACACGAGCTGAGACAGCTTCTGGTTGAGGGTCGTCCTCCGGTCTTTACTCCTATGCCGACAGCATACAGCCTGGGTAGCACTGGCAGTCAAATACAGATCAATTCCGACCAGCATGCAGCAATCGAGAAGATCATGTCAGCGAAGGACTACGCGCTTGTGCTCGGTATGCCTGGTACTGGCAAGACAACGACCATAGCACACATCATTCGAGCTCTGGTTGCGAGAGGAAAGAGCGTATTGCTCACTTCGTACACCCATACCGCGGTCGACAATATTCTTCTCAAGCTCAAGCAGTCAGACATTTCAGTGTTGCGACTAGGAGTCTTGGCCAAGGTACATCCTGAAGTACAAGAGTTCGCCAATCTCGCAGCGATACCAAGACACAGCATTGAGGAGCTGGAAGAGATGTACATGACACCACAGGTCGTTGCAACTACTTGCCTTGGCATAAGTCATCAACTCTTCCACAAGCGGGCCTTTGATTATTGCATTGTCGATGAAGCTTCACAGATTACTTTGCCTGTCTGCTTGGGTCCCATCCGCATGGCACAGACATTTGTCCTCGTTGGCGATCACTACCAACTTCCACCGCTTGTACAGAACAAAGAAGCACAAGAGGGTGGCCTCGACGTCAGTCTCTTCAAGCTGCTGTCTGATCAGCATCCTGACAGCGTTGTCAGTCTGGAACATCAGTATCGCATGTGCAAGGAAGTCATGCTACTATCAAATACGCTCATCTACAGCGGAAGACTGAAGTGCGGTAATGAGGCAGTCGCGAACAGGACACTGCATGTTCCGAACCCAGACGGCCTTTACCGCTACCATTTTGACGACTCACAGCCCGCGTCGTCAACGCCGCGAAGCGGCAAATGTCGAGGACCAGGACCAACATGCTGGGTCTCGGACGTAATATCTCCCCAGAGAAAGGTGGTCTTCATCAACACAGATACCCTGTCTCCACGACCACTAGAGGTCAGCTCTGGAGCGCGCATAACAAACGAAACAGAGGTCGCCTTGACCGCACAGACGGTACTCGGACTAATCGCTCAAGGCATTGCTCCTTCCGAGATCGGTGTCATAACATTTTACCGATCACAGCTTGCGCTCATGAAGCAGAGTCTGAAATATACAGAAGCCGAAGGGGTCGAAATGCACACGGCAGACAAGTTCCAAGGACGAGACAAGGAAGTTGTACTAGTAAGCTGCGTCCGAAGCAACGAAACCGGCAATGTCGGCGACTTGCTCAAGGACTGGCGACGCATCAACGTAGCGTTTACTAGAGCAAGGAGCAAGCTGGTAGTGCTCGGTTCAGCAGAGACTCTGGGCAAGAACGAGCTATTGGCGCAATTCCTCAAAATCACAAAAGATCAAGGCTGGAAGGTCGACCTGCCACCACAAGCGTTGGACATGCACTCTTTCGAAAGCGAGATGCAGGCTGCCCTGACAACGCGAAAGACCCCTGCCAAAAGCCCGCAAAAGCAGCCGCTGCGGAGGTTGGAGGGAAGGACGGAAGCAAGGGCTGTCCTTTCCGACGACCTCGATCTGTCCAACAGAGGACCGCGAAGAGTGGGACTGAAGAAGCCCAACAAAGTTGCAAAGATTGGTGCCGAAGCGTTACTCAAGTCGAAGCCAGTACTGCAGGATATCGTAAACGACATTTTGGGCGATGGGGGTGTTGCATGAACCACGCGTTGGGAAATGGACAAGTTATGGATATCAAGCGAATCAATTTGCAATTGCTACACCAAACCCACCTCGTGTCTCCGACCCACTGGAGCCATGCTTTGATGAATCAATGAATTAATGAATCAATCACGCGTGATATTCCCTCATCCATGAATCAAAGTCATCAGGCATGACTCGTAATAGCAGCATTTTCCAGCGTCGGCATTTGAAACAAGGGCTTTGAGCATAAAACATGCGGCTAGCATCCCCATGGGCGTCTACCTTAGTACGCCTCATCATCACGCTCTCCGCAACGCAAATAACGGTCGCTGGGACGACTGACTCAAATTCGGTCAGTGCTCGTACCACCAGCGGTGTCTGCCACAAGAGGCCGAGCCGGTCAGGCCAAGCGAAGAATGTCACTCGGTCTCGGCTCTGATGGAGACGACTCATCGGCACGGGGCCCCATGCATTTCATAAGGTGGAGAGGTCGAATAGGGAAGGTGAGTAGTTGTATACCGGGGCATCAAATAACCGAGTCGCGAAGTCGGCAATCATTGGAAGAGTGTTTTGCCCCGGGGGCGGTGTCACTTCATCAAAGAGGTCATTTGCGTATGCGTTCCCTACGAACGCGGCTTCTTGCTTGAGGTCACGGAAGCAGCTGTTCAGATATGCCAATGACTTGAAGCATGTATACACAGAGCGACCGTCCATAAATATTCGTAGGTACTGACATGTCGTTTTACATCGGGACATCCGACGAAATGGAGAAATTCTTACGGGATCTCCATGCGGGGATCGCGTGCTTTCCTGATCGACGAAAGCTTGCGGCAAAACATCGGGCGGGGTTCGACTTGACTTTGCGGGACTAGGCCATTTTTTGACGACTGCAACCTCGGATCGCCATTTCTCCAGCGGGGTCAACTACCTACGTACCAGCCTTTCACCTCATTCTCTTTGTTTGCTGTAATAGACTTTGGCCAAAATCAGGTTCCTGAGACACAAATACATGACACAGCGAATCACAGGACGAGCTAGGTAGAACTTCGGGAAGCGTACGACATGCCATGCATCGTTCGTGGTGGCTTGCATGACGATCTCCATGGACACTGCTCTGTCAGCTCTAGTGGTATGAACAAGCTCGTATTTGTGGCTGTTGGCGTTAGGGACCCTAACTCAAACCGATCAGACGACTTTCGCGGTATTCACTCGAGGCACATGAGCTTACAAACTGCGTTTCGGAGACCTAGGTAGGAGAAGTATAAAGGTATCGGCCCTCCCCCATCCATAAGGTAGGTACCAAAGCCACTTCACATCTTTCTCTCACATCGCTTGTGCTGGACACGCGAACCTCAAGATGCGTACCGCCACTTCTCTCATCGCGGTTGCGCAGCTGCTGTCTGTTGCTACCGCACAGGGTAACACCGCCAACCCCGGAGCAGCGACTGCTTCCAACGGCACTTCAGCACAGTTGACCGCTGAGCTCGCAAACCTGGAGCACTACTATGCCTATGGCAGAAGCCCACCGTTCTATCCATCTCGTAAGTGCTTCTTCGCCTTTCTCAAACCACTGACAACTAACTTTTGTGAAGCAATTGGCGAGGGTACCGGTGACTGGGCTGCAGCCTACTCCAAGGCTCGCGCTCTTGTCGCGCAGATGACCAATGAGGAGAAGGAGAACATCACGTACGGTATGACATCAACCACCAACGGATGCTCCGGAATGAACGGCAATGTTTCACGTCTCGGCTTCCCAGGCATGTGTCTCAACGATGCTGGAAACGGTGTTAGAGGTGTCGAGGGCACCAGCGGTTACCCAAGTGGTCTTCACGTCGGAGCCGCCTGGAACAAGCAGCTGGCACTGCAGCGCGCCCAGTACATGGGTCAGGAGTTCAAGGCCAAGGGTGTTAACGTCGCTCTCGGACCTGTTGTCGCTCCGCTCGGTCGCATGGCTGAGGCCGGCCGCAACTGGGAAGGATTCAGCAACGATCCATACCTTTCCGGAAGTTTGACCTACGAGACCATCATCGGTATGCAAGAGTCTGTCGTTGCTTGCACCAAGCACTTGATCGCATACGAGCAGGAGACCAACCGCAACCCAATCGGAAACAACGCCTCCATCTCTTCCAATCTTGATGACAAGACAATGCACGAGACCTACCTCTGGCCATTCGCCGATGCTGTCAGGGCTGGTACCGGCAGCGTCATGTGCAGCTACAACCGTATCAACAGCTCATACGCTTGCCAGAACTCTGCAGTCATGAACGGTCTTCTCAAGCACGAGCTTGGTTTCGAGGGCTTTGTCGTTTCCGATTGGGGTGGACAGCACACTGGTATCGCCTCCGCCGACGCCGGTCTTGACATGGCCATGCCAAACTCGGCATACTGGCAAGGCCACCTCGCTATGGCTGTTAGCAACGGAACTTTGTCTCAAGATAGACTCGACGACATGGTTGTTCGTATCCTTGCTGCATGGTACAAGTACAACCCAGAGCCAAACCCAGGCCACGGTATCCCGGTCAACGCGTCTCTCCCACACGAGTTTGTCAACGCTCGCAACCCAGCTAGCAAGGACACCATTTTCCAGGGTGCCGTCGAGGGTCACGTTCTTGTCAAGAACAACGGTGTTCTCCCTCTCAAGTCTCCTCCATTCTTGAGCCTCTTCGGTTACGACGCTATCGTCCCAGCTCAGAGCGATATTGACACCACTGTTCCAATCTCCAAATGGGCTCTTGGCCTCGAGTCACTCGATATCGCCCAGGCGAACGTACTTACCGTCTTCCTCGACACCCTCAACAACAGCCACACTCCAGGAGCCGCTTTGAACGGTACCCTTATCGCAGGTGGTGGTTCCGGTAGTGTTACCCCACCGTACATCAGCGCACCATTCGATGCCATCTCCGAGCAAGCCTACCAAGACGGCACCTACCTGCAATGGGACTTTAACAGCGTCAACCCAATGGTCAACGGTGGCTCCTCCGCCTGCCTTGTCTTCATCAACGAGTTCGCCTCCGAAGGTTTCGACCGCCCGTCGCTCGCCGACCCATACTCGAACCAGCTCGTTGAGAACGTCGCCTCCAACTGCAACAACACCATCGTCTCGATCCACAACGCTGGTATTCGCGTCGTTGATGCCTGGATCGACCACCCCAACATCACCGCCGTTATCTTCTCCCATCTCCCAGGTCAAGACTCCGGTCGCGCCCTCGTTGAGCTGCTCTACGGCCGCCAGTCCTTCTCGGGCCGCTTGCCATACACAGTCGCACACAACCAATCCGACTACGGCGAGTTGCTCGCCCCCACCGACCCCTCTGCGACCAGCGACTACTACACACAGACCAACTTTACCGAGGGCAACTACATCGACTACAAGTATTTCATTGCGAACAACATCACCCCTCGCTACGCCTTCGGCTACGGACTCACCTACTCCAACTTCAGCTACTCGGCCCTATCCACACGCGTTTACAGTAGCAACGCAACTCTCTCCGTCCTCCCACCAGGAACCCAGATCCTCGAAGGCGGTCTGCCATCGCTGTGGGACCAGATCGCGTCGGTGACCGCCACCATCACCAACACCGGCCACGTCGCCGCCGCCGAAGTCGCCCAGTTGTACCTCGGCATCCCCGGCGCGCCGGAGAAGCAGCTCCGCGGCTACGCAAAGGAGCTGTTGCAGCCGGGCGAGAGCGCGACCGTCAGCTTCCCGCTCATGCGTCGCGATCTCTCCCAGTGGGACGTCGTCCAACAGCAGTGGGTGCTGCAGCAGGCCGAGTACAAGGTCTACGTCGGTAAGAGCGTGCTTGACATCCAGTTGACTGGCAGCATCGTCATTCCGGGCTCTGGTAGCCAGGTGGCTGCTGCTGGCTCGTCTGCTGCCGCTGCCCAGGCATCTGGTGCGGCTCAGGCTGGCGCTGCGTCTGGTGCTCAGGGTTACAATGCCACTGGTGTCGCCGCTGGTGCTGCTTCGCGCGCTCCCGTCACGCAGATCGGCGATGGTCAGATCCAGGCGCCTACTGCTGCACCTGTCACCCAGATCGGTGACGGTCAGGTCCAGGCACCACCTTCATAGGTCTCTGACTCGCAGATCCAGCGACAGATCAACGGGAGTAGCCCGGCTGTTGCCACTGCTATTGTCTAGATAATGATCTATCAATCCAAAATGTAATGAAATTATATCCATAACTACTGTCCTTGGCAAATGTGACTGATAACCGAAAAGGGGTATCGAGTTGTGCTAGACGTACAGATGCATCTCCTCGAACATTGACTATCTACCGTCAGGCATGACATGGTGAGACTAAGATGTGTTCCGCTATGCCATCACTTGGATTACTTTATCTGCAGTTCTTCATCTACGTCTCAAACAAGCCCCGTCTACCAAGCTCAGCATGCTGATTATCATAGAAAGGAGTCGTCTCCACGGCTTCAGGTTCCTGATTAATCGTCGACGGTCCATTCAACAAATCAACAACATCCTGCCCATCCCTCGCCTGCTGCTGCCTGACATCGTCGGTCCAGTGATTCACGTGATCATTGACACCTGTCAAGCCATCACTGGCCATGTGCCAATTGTTGTTGACAGGCGGAAGTCCGTTCTCTTGCCGCGGCGGGATGTAATCCGGCTGCGCCTGTGGTTCGGAAGCGGCCTCTGACGACTCGATCATCTTGTCGCCTTCGACGATGATCTCTTTGTCGCGCACCCGTCGCATCAGGGCGAGAAAGGAGCTGTTTTGGAATTTGGCCGAGGTGTTGGTTTGTAGCTTGTCAACCAGCTCGCCGGCAGCGCGGGAAAGGTCGTCGTTGTCCCTTTGAGGTAATTCTTGTTCTGTTGGCTGTGTTTGCTGTTGCTGTTGCTGTTCCTGTTCCGAGTATCGTTCCATCTGCAATGGATAGTTTTGTAGGTCATTGTTTTGTAGGTTGTTGTGTTGTAGGGGAACCTGCATTGGTGCAAGGTCGGCGTGTGGATCCAGTGCCTGCGCGTGCTCGCGAGCCTCTACGACTTCCGGGAGGTCGACTGCATGGTAGCTTAGACTGTAGAGCCAATTTGCTGGATCTTGTAACATTTCTTCGTAGTTCTGCGTTGATGTCGTCAAAGGATTCGTTGAGTATTGATTCGAGATGATGTCAGCCTCAAGACGAAGGATTCGTAGGTCGGCTTCTGTGAGTGTCTGTGGGTTGGCGAACTGTGATTGTGAGATTGCTTCAAAGATGCGGCGCTCGGGACTGATGTCGCGTAGTCTGTCCATTTGCATATCGAGATCCGCTCTCATTTCCGCGTCTGTCGCTACTCTGACCTGTGAGCTGAAGTATGTGTTGATCGGAGATCTTTTGGCTTGTTCACGGTATGCGCCTTCGAGCGCCTGCACTTGTGGGTTGTTCGGGTAGCCAAACCGCAGTTGCTCCACGATTGACGCTGCACGCTCGGCAAGGGCATAGCGGTTAGTGAAGGTGTAGTCCTTGACATCGGCCAGTCTAATGAGTATGGGTACGAACAGCTGGGCTTGAACAGGATTCATCCTCTTGAGATCGTGGGTTTCCAATATGGAGAGGTACAGAGCTGCCTCATGTATTGATTGCTCGGTTGGTCGCATCATGGACTTCAGTAGCGAGAATCGAAGCAGAGAAACTAAAATGTCAGCTTGTATAATTTCAAAGGATGGACCTCATAACTTACGACCAGGGTAAATATCTACGCCACCGGTGTCGACCTTTTCATTCTGTTTCGAGGTATCTTGTCCCAAATCTTGCTCGGCGACTATCTCCTTTCTTGCAGCATCAAATGCCCTTTCAAAAGCTGACTCATCAAAGATATCCACACTGGTATCTTGTCCGAGCCCTCCGTTCTTCTGAGACTCCCAATTCCCGGCGCCGCGAGTGGAGAAGCCGGCTCCAGAAGATTGGTGCTGAAAGCTATAGCCCATCGCTGGTGTAGAGAACTGGCTACTGTTGAAACCCATGCCTGCGTATTGTCCTGGCGTGTGCGAAAGATAGCCCTGATTCTGGCGTAGCCCTGAGACTACATGTTCTAATCTGGCATGTTGCGCCTGAGGACCTGCTGAAGGCCCGGCATGTGTGGGGTGTGCTATTGACGAGGGAGAGTGGAGGTCTAGCCTTTGAAAGTCTGCTGCCCAATCTGATGCATTACTCGGTCCTGCGAAAGATGGCTGCTGAAAATGTTGCGGACGAAGTTGAAATGAGGACGGTCCGGGTTGAGAGAAAGTAAATGGGTCCGCTTGACTACGTTGAAAGGCTTCAAATTCTGGGTCGAGCGCGCCTGCATTTGGATCTGTTGAACGGAAACCCTGAAGTCGTAATCAGTATGTACAATTTGAGTGTCACATGCTTCACATCTCACCTGAGCGGGCGATCCCCGCGAAGTTAGTCTGTCCTGCTGGAGAGTTCTGTCTGCCTGGCTGTATTTCTGGAAGTTTTGAAGCGGGTTCGAAGAGCCGCAGAGGGCGTCAGCCATTGTCGGAGTATCGCGAGAGCTGAAGACAAGGCTTCGAGAGATTATCGTTGAAAGTGATTTGTGATTGATGATTGTGACATTCATGGATGGGGCTTCCCCAAGCCTCGGATATCGGTTTCCCCGGACTCAGGCGGACCGATCCGTGAATGCCGTCTCGCGGCTCTGCGGAATGAATCCGACGACCAGGGACCGCCGACGTGGTCTAAAGCTCCCGCCAAACATAAGGTAGACACGACTGACTTCAGCATTATCACACATACAACATCGTAATGGTTGGTTGATAGTCAATTGCAAGTCGGCAGGAACACTAATGCTGTTAGGCGCAAGTAATATCAAACTCTGGCCATGATGACATGATTGTAAGCCTTGAACAAGCAGCATTGCTTCCAAACACACCTCATGATAGGTTCTGACTCCTACCCCAGCACGATGCAGTACTGGACTACTACGGCAGACGGTTAGCGACATGCTCTTCCGACAAGACCATCAAGATCTTCGAGATCGACGGAGAGTCACACCGCTTGACAGAAACATTGAAGGGGTAGGCACGTCTGCTGGACCAAGAAATGAATAGGAGGTTGACAGTTGTATAGACACGACGGCGCAGTCTGGTGCGTGTCCTGGGCACACCCGAAGTTTGGAACCATCCTCGCTTCCTCCTCGTATGATGGTCGCATCTTCATCTGGCGCGAGCAGAACGGACAATGGCAGCGCATCTACGACTTTACCCTTCACACCGCCTCCGTGAACCTCATTGCGTGGTCGCCTCCAGAGCCAGGATGTCACCTCGCTGCAGCATCATCTGATGGATCGGTATCCGTCATCACATTCCTCGACAATGCTTTCAGCCATCAAATCTTCCCTGCACACGGCCTCGGAGTCAACTCTGTATCTTGGTCGCCAAGCTTAGCACCAGGCCAGCTTACTAGCGCACAAGCACCTGGCTCACCGCCAGCGCCTCTGAGGAGGTTCGCTACAGGAGGAAGCGACAACCAAGTAAAACTTTGGGACTACAACCAGCAAACACAAAGCTACGACAACATGTGCGTATTATCAGGACATGCAGACTGGGTCAGAGACGTCGCGTGGAGTCCCACACCATTGAACAAGAGTTATATCGCATCTGCAAGTCAGGACAAGACGGTCCGCATCTGGACGTGCCCAGCATCTGCGGACATGGGCAACTCAAGCAGCTGGACGAGCACGGAACTCAAGTTTGACGCTGTCATTTGGAGAGTCAGCTGGTCTTTGAGCGGCAACGTGCTGGCTGTCAGTGGTGGCGACAACCGGGTGAGCTTATGGAAGGAGAGTCTGAAGGGAGGCTGGGATTGCGTGAAGACGATTGAGGAATAGACGTGGAAAGGATGCCACGGGGTTGATACCATGCTACTAATGTCATTGATGGTCACAACACACGAGCTTTGATGCCTCTTCTATATGGTGTACAAGATTGAGCTCTGGCTACTGGAATTACTACATCGAAAAGAAGGACAACAGACACATTCTTGCGAATCTATACATGTATCGTGGAGTACCAAATATGAGCATGCTAAAGACCGTCCGACGCGGGAGGGCCCACGTACACTTTCCTGGCATAGGCGACATACCAGACTGCTGCAATCGCAGCGAACGCCACAAACACCACACTTGCGTAGTTCATGCTGATCGACGTGACAGGCAAAGCTGAAGGCATACTGAACAAGACGACCTCGAACATGATCCAGACAACTGCCACGGCATTGACAACCCATCCCAGCTTTCCAACGTTCCATCTGGCCTGACTGACCTCCGCTCTGCCATTCAACATGCTGATCGTGATTGGAATCGCATAAGACACGGCCAGTGCCATGACGCCGACTGAAACAAATGCTGTAAACGCACTACTGCTTCCGAGATTGATGAGACCCAGGAGCAATTGAACGACAGTGACCAGGATCAGAGCGTTGACAGGAACGCCGAGCCCCTTGTGGACCTTGGAAAAGATCTTCGAGCCTGGAATAGCCTTGTCTCTGGCGCAAGCCCAGGTGCACCTCGACGCCGCAACGGTGATACTGATGGAGCAGAACAGGGTGATTCCCAGCACAAAGAACATCAACGCCAGTCCGCCACCAGGGCTACCCATAACGACGTGCAAGATGTACGGTAGTGCCTGCGCCGACGGAGCCTCGATGATATCGGTAAGAGCAGGCAGGGTAGCACAGATCGGCAGGACAAAGAAGAGTCCTGCGATTCCTCCAACCGGCACGCAGAGTGCAATAGCCCTCGGTACCTGCCATGCTGGATCTGCCACCTCTTCCGCCATCGACGAGATCATACCAATGGCCGAGAAGCAGTACGCGGCAGGCAGGAGACCAATGAAGAACGTAAACCCTCCCCAACCAGAGAGACTCGTATCGTAGTGGCCAAGCGCATATGCCGCCGAATGGCGTCCAACATCGGCCTTGACGCTCAACGCGATCATAATGATGAGGATACTAAGTGCCGTCCAAGCCGCACACACCGTGTCCACGCTCGGCAAGAAGCGGTTACCAACACAGCAGATGACCAGCGTCAACAACGTGATGGCGTAGAAAATCAGCAGCAACTGCCAACTATCCGGCGTGTAGTCCGGGTGATACATGCCCACGGTACCAGCGACCAAACTCGCGAAGCCAAAGTTGACAGACAGCGTGATGGTCCAGTTGCCGATAAGCCACACCCACCCGGTGACGAAAGACAGCACCACCTTCCCCCTCTTCGCGACCTGGAAGGTCCAGTAGCCGGGCCCACCGGAGGTAGGATAGCGGCTCGCTAGCTCGGCGAGGGAGATGGCGACGCATTCGTCCAGGATGCAGACGATGATCCAGCCGAGGAAAATGGAGAGGGGCCCGCCGCCGTAGATGGCGCTGAGCAGTGGTGAGCCTTCGCCGTACGGGATTGCGGCGATGGCGAGCGATTGGAAGAGGAGCGTTAGCATGGAACGGTTGCGTGTCAGCTCCGGGGCGTAGCCCAGTACTGTCAGTTCGTGGATTGAGCCGGCTTGCTTCGAAGGTGTTGCCGAGACGGTTGGGTGGAGGGGTGTGCCCTTCTCGGGGTCTTGCTTGTGTTCTGACTCCATATTTGGTAGATAGTAGAACGTGAGGACGTGCGAGGTGCAGAGAGAGGTTCGAATGGCTCGAAGAGCAGCTGCCGACCGAAAAGCGGTGCGAGGCAGCAGTTATGTAAACACGACAACTTATCTTTGATGGGGAACCTACCGTTGGTTATGGCTTGAGCCACTCCAATGTACTGTACATGATTGTGATAGCTGCAGCTCACGGTTTGTGGCAGCCTATCAACTCGAGACGCATCTTAGGAGGGGTCGTTGGTGTGAGATATCGGGCCACCCTGGTGGTTATCAGTGCCTTATCAATCTCCAGCCTCAGGGCGGATTGCATGCCCGCATGCGTTTTAGTGCACGGATCGTCGCGTACACCGAATCGGGGCATGAAATGCGCTCCTGCTATCATCTTCGGAAGGGACATGATATGGTCTATGTTACATTTCGTGATAGTTCATGTTTCTTGCGGTCGTCGGACGATTTGCGATGGGAGAAACTCCCAGATACCACAATCTTGGCATGAGCCTGGCACCTAAATCATGGACTTGGATCATCGCCATACAGATATGACTACTAGATAAAACAATGCTCGATGCCGAGTACTCGGTCCTCAGTACTCGAAGTCATCATCCACGCCTCTCTTGCTACCAGCGCTCACCACGTCCTGCTTCCGATACATGTCTGCGACCTGTTTCGACGAAGTGGCAGCCTCCGGCTTCTTGTCGTCCCTCTCTCTAATAAAGCGAGGGAAACGCAGACTGATACCTCTGTGGTTACCGCTCGGATCGTGAACCTCATCGGCAGCAGCTCTGTATCTCGGACTCAACGTCAAGTCTGCCGTCTTCACCTCCCACACATGCTTTGGCTCAAACCAGACATCAGGTTGATCCTTGTTACCTGCTGAATGCGAGTAGAACGGCTTTGGTCTGTCAATGACGAGAGGCGAGAGTGTGTCGTAAAACTTCTGAAGTATCTCTTCGCTGAAGCCAGTACCGATGTTGCAGACCGACTCGAACTTTTCGGTCGAAGGGTTCCAGCACGCAAGCATGAAAGCTCCATAGACTGATGTGCGCTTTCCCTTTCCGTAGTAGGCACCCAATACTACAAGGTCGAGTGAGTCTCCGGCACCGGCCAAATAGTCCTTTTTGACTTTGAGCCAGTTCTGAGAACGGCGAGACGGCTCGTAGTACGATTCTGGTCCGTCCAACATCTTTACCATCAGACCCTCGCAAGAAGCCTTGACCGACTCCTCCAAAAGTACTTGAATCTCATCGAGCTCCTTGAAGTTGCCATTCTGAGCGAATGTGAACTCTCCTTCCACTTCCTTGAAAGCACTGTACATGGCTGTGCGTCGGTCACGGAACGACTTATTCACCATGGCTTCGCCATTAAGGTAGAGAACGTCGAAAGCAAAGACGCAAACTTTGACCTTGATGTCTTCTGTCTTGACATCCTTCCTCTTTCGTGTCATCAATTGTTGGAAGGGCAACACTTTCTTTTCAGTAACGTCCCAAGCTACAGTCTCGCAGTCCAGCACAAAACTCTTAGTGTCATCCTTGACCCAGGTCGGCAATTTGGCCAGGATATCTGGGTACTTCTTGCTCAAGTCTTCGGAGTTGCGAGAGAAGATGTTCGATACTCCCTTCTCACTCTTGCCAGATGCACTGACGGGTGTTGCAAAGTTCTGCGTAGCATCGTGAGACACAAAGTGAATCTGGGCACGCTCTCCGTCGTACTTGTATTCGCATGTGAAGTCTTTGCCTTCGAAGCGATCAAGTACTTCGGTAATGGATTTCGTTGGTCGGGCAAGCATTGGCTTGAGCGGAACTCCTGGTTGTAGGTTGCAGGTTTCGCGCAACTTGAAGATGCCATGTTCAATAATTGCCGGGATGATTACTTCGTAGCTCGGAAGCTCACTGCGATTCGTTAGCCATGGTCGAGCTTTTGTGGGAATGGTACTCACTTGAAAACGTTTTTCAAAATCTGCTCGACCTTTGCAATTTGATCGTGACTTGGATCTTTCTTGCCTTTGCTTTGAAAGTCATGATAGACCATTGCGTTGGCGAGCGAAATGAGCACGGTCTTTTCGGCCAGACCAAGACGCATCTTGCCCTCCAGTGTCCGGACAATGTATTTCGACTCGCTAGGACCGCCCTTGTTCGTCGTGATGTCGACCGACTTGCCTTTCGAGAGTTCGATATCGGCTGACGACAGAAGCTTTTTGATACCATCCACCTTCTTGCCCTGAGCGCCTTGACCTTCGATCAATGCAATCTTCATGAGACCATCGTGGACGCCACGAATAGTCAAAGGCTTTGGCCTGAACATGGTCGGTTGGTTTCCTCTGCTCTTTGCCGCAACCAAACCCAAATCACCGATCTCTTGCTGATCTGCCTTGATGATTTGTAGACTTCTGCCGGTCGATTCTCCGATGGCTTTCATGATCAATGACTCGCCAATACCCAGCTCGATGCCTGAGTAGTCAGCAGCCAGCTTGCCCAGCATGAGCAAAACCGTGGGTAAGAGGTCGTTAGGGGTCAATCGAGCAACTTGGCGCATGAAGAGGGCGCAGTATGCTTGAATCTCCAATCGCTTAGTGGTCATCTCAATCTTGCTGAAAGTCGTACAGAGTGCAGCATAAGGAACGGGCTCACCAGCCTTCCAATCCGGGTAGAAATCCTTGCCCATTGATTTGAGCGTTGACTGCACTTTTGCTTGATTTTGGGCTAGCTTCTCTGGCTTCTCTTCCTCGTCCGACTCATCTGCTGCCTCAGCTTCAGACTGTGGATCGCTCTCAGTCGCTGCATCCATGTCGTCCTTCTCGACCACTGCCGGCGCGGGAGCCTTTGTCTTCGCTTTACTAGCACCTCCCTTGGTCTTGCCCGTATTGGTACCATTCTTTTCGGCCTTTGCTTTCTTCGATGGCGGCTTCGATTCTTCTGTGTGGTCTTCGTCAATAGACTCCTCCTCGTGCTTCACCTTGCTCTTCGTGTCCGATGACTTTCCAGACTTGTCAGCAGCTTTCCTTCTCGGCTTCTTCGTGGGAGGCTCCTCGTCGGAAGGATCCTCGGTCGGTTCCTCTGATTCTGCACTTCGCTTCTTTGACGTCTTTGATGCGTCGTCGGCGAAAGAGACCTTCTTTCGCACGGTCTTTGCTGGTTTAACGTCGTCTTCGTCGTCGCCATCTTCCTTCTTCGTTTGTGTCGGCTCATCCACATGGTCACCGTCTGTCATTTTGGCATCACCGTCGGCGTCCCCCTCCGTCTTTAGCTTCGCGTCTTCCTCGACCTTTGGCTCTACCTTTTCCTCGGCTTTTGGCTCAATATGCTCCTCGGTGGGTTCCCCAACCTCTTCCTTCTTGGGTGCCGACTTCTTTCCGAAAGAGAGTGTTGACTGCTGTTTCGGAGCTGGCTTTGCTCCGTTCTTTCCGAAGAAATTGCTACAAAGTGCAGGTTAGTACAGATTGTGAGGTGAAGCAAGAGATCGCATGATCAAGATCGCACCCCAATGTTGCTTGCGAGGGTTTGACGTACCCTAAGGTAGATTGCTTTGGTGCCATGGCGCCGGATCCCCTTAGTAGGGCAATCGATACCGAAGATTGAACTCGAGGGATTGGGGAAGTGAGGGATGCAGTTGAGGTCGTCGCTGCAATGGGAGGTCTCGTGAGTTGGCTGCTGCCAGTTTCAAAAGAACGTAATGTGCGCTGTAGAATTCGTGATAACCATTTCATGCCCGCCTGCTCAGACCAACAGAGTGCGATTGTCAGGTAGCAATGTCTTTGCAGCCTGATGAGAGTTCGTTTAATTGGTTTCGCGTTTGGGGAGTCGTCGACGCGCCGACGCGATGCATCAATGACGTTGGCAAAATGGGCCAAACTCCATCTGGACATCATCCTCTATCACCAACAACCATCGTCTCACATCAGGCCACACACGTGCTTCTTCCACAATCATCAAGAATAAATCCGACAATCTGGCTGGACTACTTTGGACCTCGCAGGCGATTCCTCCCACTCAACCGCGTCCCTCTAATACATCACCGACCATGTCGCCCTCACCAGAGACGCCAAACCTAACGCCTTCTCTCTGTTTCAACACGACTGCGTTACAAGGTATGTTTAACCCAAGTCAGTCACACATCTGTGCTCACACTCACACCAGTCCAGATTTCCTCCGCATATCCCGCAGCGCCGTAGACGACACGATATCACAGAATCTTAATTCATTATTAACTCCTTCCAACAAAGCCTTCGACCCGTCCAGCACATCATCGCCGCAGTACCGCTCACGGACACGGCAAAACATTTCAGCGCAGTCATGTCAGACGTTTAAGGATAATGTCCTGTTCCCATCATGGCAGTCAAGGAGCGACGTATTAAACTATTGTGCCGGCGTGGCAACAAGTCCCGACCCCAATGATCCGGACCACATTCTTCGCCAAGAGGAGGATGCACGAGCAAGGGAACGAGTCGTGAATGAGCGATTAGATCCATACTCGGCGCGATACTTTCCTCGAGAACCGCGGACGGAAAGGTTGGCGGGACTACTGAGGAACGAGAGGATGGTGGAGGAGATAGTGAGAGGGAGGACTTGGGGCATTGTGAAGGAGCGATGTGAGGACTCACCAGGGAGTACCGCGGTCGATCAAGGATGGGAGGATGCACTGAACAATTGGAGACAAGACAGAAAATGAACCCCTGGATTAGCGACACGATACACTATATAAAACTCCTCTCCAAGTTGAAATGGGACCCGAAGGACCTATCGAGCAATCAGGACCACCGTGAGATGACGCCAACAGTATGACAGTCTGGTAGACCTCCTATCTCTCTTAGTCACGCTTGCTCCGCTCCTTGACCCGAAGCAGACGATCCTTGACGAAAGCAAATAGACGCCAGCTCTCCATGCTTCCCGACAGAACACCAAAGCCCAGCAAGAACACCCAAGACAAGAAAAAGACGATCGCGAACGCGGCCCAATAAGTTGAGACGGAGTAATTCTGATTCAGATCAGTGCTGAAATAAGCCGTCATGAAGCTAACAGGAAGGAAGAGTATCGTCGCTTTCGTGATCAGCAGAGACACCCTGGTCAAGCGCTCAACATCTTTGGATTCTTTGATGGCGATAAGCTGAAAGTTCATCTGCGTAAGACTGTCCTTTTGCTCGATATAATCTTTGACTTCGCTCAGGGCGTACAGGTAGATCAAGTCCTTCAGCCGCTCGAAGCGGACGCGTGCAGCTGAGGAGAGGCTCATGCCCAGGAGACTGTCGGCTTCCGTGATGAGGGGCAATTTATCCTTGTTTGCTTCGATAGTACCTTCGCTGGAATCACGGAGAATCTGTGAGCTATCCAGTGATGCCAGGGTTGCCGTTGGGGGTTCAATCACGCGGTCGATGATGCGGATGTAGCTCTTATAGTGGCGCTTCAGGACACCAAGTTGGATGCCAATCTGGTCCAGATGGTCGATATGGCTCAGCTTCGGCTGCTCGAACATTTTCTCCCTGATCCCTTCCAGTAGTGTGCCATACCTACTATCTCTGCGTGTCACGAGTGAATAGCTGTTGAACCAGTTTTCGAAGAGATAGTAGAATAGCATGCCGGGTGCGTCCTGCATGCGATGCGCAGTCTCCTCTTCTGTATTACCCAGTCTTTTCCGGATCGGCAGCAACGTGAGAGGACTGGCAGAAGCAGGCTCTTCAACATGAGACAGAGATCTGAAGACATTGATGAGGTTGCGACGTGTCTCGATCAAGATGTCTTGCTCCTGCTTGGTGCATCTTCCATCATTGTATGGGAATGGATCTTCGTTGATGGTGATGACTGTCCGGTCTCGACACAGCAGAAGCCATGTCCAGACTCGTTTGCAATGTGGCAATGGTGGGTTTGACACGTTACGAGTACCGTCAAGGGGCAGGTCGACGACTCCGATGTTGTAGATCGAATTGTATCCTAGGCAGAGATAACTGCGTCCTTGATCTACAGAGGTGTAATGCCAGACTTCATTGGCGATGTCGTAGATGTTGCCTGTCCTGACTGGGTTGTTCGATGAGATTGATGCCAGGTCTGAGAGTACGGTACCTTTCTCGAGATCATGAGACCGTTTACGACCACCCGACGATCGACTGGGCCCACCCGGAGGTGGTGTTCCTTTTGTTGAGGCCGAAGATCGTCCATTTCTAGACTGACGAGGATCAGAGCACATCATGGCAAGTAGTCTTGGTGAAAAGTCATAGTGCTTGCCGAGCGCCGCCAGCAGAGGTTTGTGGTCGAATGGGTACCAGATGTTGATCCATCGAGTGCTGAGCTCGTCTGGACGTGAGCCAGAGGTCAGAAGATCGATCATGGATCCAAGCGGCAGATCGAACCCGACAAAGGCATCGCTGTCAGAAAAGTCTAGCACGAAATTGCGGGAGTCACTGCTCGAGAGCTTGGTGAGCAGGCGCTCCAAATGATCTGGCTGATCCAGATTTTGCATGACATTGGGACCGGCATGTGAACAGAATGATTCTTCATAGTACTTGACTGTCTCGGACTCGCGAGACCGGCCAGAGTCTGCTCGAGTGGGAGTTTGTCGGTCCATGGAACTAGAAAGAGATGGGCCATGACGATGATAATATATGACCCGCTGTGGCTAGGCAGCCAGCAAGAGGCCGTATGTGTGATGTAGGCAGCTGCGACGACCATCTCATGTGGACATCGAATACGATGACAAAACGCGAGGCAGTCACGACGCTAGCGAACTATTGGAGTCATGCTGCAGTGGAGGTCGCGTGCTCTCTATGCCTGATGACCAGAGCCAGCCGCCCTCTCGGCTAAACTCCGGATGTTTTTGTGACTCAGAAAGCCATCAGGTTGCGGGTGTGTTTCTGCGTCTCAAAGGATAGAAATGAAGGAAATGGATATCCAAAGAACTTACATTACTTCTTCGGCGGGAACGTCACACATATCAACATGGCCACGGCAGACCTGCTCACATATGAGATAGTACAGCTGCGTCCGATGCAATGTGACAGCGAGGTCGACGCTGAGGCGATGGTCGGGTCGTATCGAGCATTTCGACTGTCTTCCCTACAAAGCGACCCAGACGCATTCGCCTCTACCTACCTTCGAGAGAGCAAAGAGACCGATCAGTTTTGGCAGATGAGGCTGGCAAATCCGAAAGCTCTCCACTTCATCGCTGTTCGGCCTGATTGCGATCGAACATCGAGTTCGAATTGGTTCGGGATGGTTGTCCTACTTGGTCCGACGGAGGAGAATGGCGTGGACAATATACATGTCAATGCAAGTCCGTGGTTGTCCCTTGATCAATCGCAGGGGAAAGGCAGCGAAATGCCGGAATGTGCCGAAAAAGGACGAGACAGAAAAGGAATTGTGTATTTTCATCTGAATGGCACATACACTGTACCATCAGCGCGACGCAGAGGTATGGGCGCTGCCTTGTTTCAAGCCGCATTACAACATGCAGAGAAGGTGTGTCGACAAGTGGATGGTGAAGAACTTGTGTGTACACTGTATGTGGACGCAGACAATGGACCCGCAGTAAAGCTCTACGAGCACCACGGATTCAGAAGAACTGAAGAAATGCTGTATGGACCACAACCAGTGGAGACTGGCGAAAGACCGGAAAAGCTGGCTTGGAAAATGGTCATGCAGAAGTCGATCCCTAAGCCGTGATTGCTGTCTGGCCTAGTCCTGTATTGCAACAATCCGTGATAGCAATGGCCTCGTGCAGAATCTATTGTTAATCGCAACACGCCTAGTCGCGCACATGATACTTCTGGTTAAGTGGCAGAAAGGAGTTTTGTCGCAAAAGTCATGCTTCAAGGCAAGGTAAGGTAGTTTCGAGATGCGGTCAACTTGTGCAACTTGCGCCAAGATTATCGCAAACAGCCGGTTGATCCTCGGCTTCCTGGCCACCGTCGACTTTTCTCTCACGAATCCGTGAACCGCAATCGTTCTTCATCAGCAAACGCAAATTCCTCACCAAAAGAAACCCTATATTTCTTCTGGAAGACTGTCAAGATGTCCAAAATCACAGTCGCCGGTGTGCGTGGAAACGTCAAGGAGCTCCTCGAGTACTCCAACGACACCAAGAAGAGGAACTTCCTCGAGGTACGGACCGACACACGACCCAAGGCCGGAGGATCACATCGCTAACTCGAATCGCTACAGACCGTCGAGCTTCAAATCGGCCTGAAGAACTATGACCCTCAGCGTGACAAGCGTTTCTCTGGTACCATCAAGCTCCCAGTTGTCCCTCGCCCAAACATGGCCATCTGGTACGTTTACACGACTTGCGCCCAAAAGAGAAAGACAGGAGGACTAACAGACACTCAGCATTCTTGGTGACCAGCACGATATCGACAGAGCGAAGCACGGTGGTGTCGACGCCATGTCCGCCGACGACTTGAAGAAGCTCAACAAGAACAAGAAGCTCATCAAGAAGTTGGCCCGCAAGTACGACGCCTTCATCGCCTCCGACTCCCTCATCAAGCAGATTCCTCGTCTGTTGGGTCCAGGTCTCTCCAAGGCCGGAAAGTTCCCAACCCCAGTCTCCCACAACGAGGATCTCTCTGGCAAGATCACCGAGGTCAAGTCCACCATCAAGTTCCAGTTGAAGAAGGTTTTGTGCATGGGTGTCGCTGTCGGTAACGTCGAGATGGGCGAGGAGGAGTTGATCGGAAACATAATGTTGGCCATCAACTACCTTGTCTCTCTTCTTAAGAAGGGATGGCAGAACGTTGGAAGC
>Ga0058702_10000089_pt1 | contig 86608 bp, 75 predicted proteins | sample AgamicOrSfe_FD_83781 | JGI IMG/M metagenome (GOLD analysis project Ga0058702, IMG submission 83781) | Agave microbial communities from Guanajuato, Mexico - Or.Sf.e | ecosystem: Host-associated > Plants > Phyllosphere > Phylloplane/Leaf | place: Guanajuato, Mexico | collected 2012-05-30 | reverse complement strand
GGGAGGGAGGGGAGGTTCTTTCGTTCTCTTTTGTGTGGTAGATGAGCTGGTTGTTGCATAGCGCCCTGGTTTCTATTCGACCTGTCCCCAAGGTAGCGAGGTCGATAACGCACACAGCGCATGTCACGGACTACCGATATGAGACCCATGGTACCCTCGCTCTTTCGGGGATCAGTACCAGAAAGTACCTTAGCTGCATTCACCACGTGTCAAACGAGTCGTGGGCGGTCAAGACACCTCCAACTGGACCAACCACATTTCCTAGCCCTGGGCCCCGATGGCATTATCGATTTTGCCTATAGCAGCCATACAACAAGGGTCTCGTGAATGACAGAGGTTCAAGTTGCCGGTCACAGTAGGTTCTCTCACCGGGGGCGATACTGACTGTACTCACTAGGTAGTGGATGACAAGAAGCATCGCGACCAAAGGATCAATAAACAGCTAGACAGACACTGGCTCGAAAATTCACATGGGCGCTTAACTCTTCGCACCACTGTGCCGACCCCTCTGATTCCACGAATCACACACGCCACGCCTTGCCTCGTCTGGCTAGCGCCAGCGGCATGTTCGACGTTCAGTGAACCAAAATAAACCTCCTCCACAACACTTGATCCCTCAATGCAGCATTTGCACGCTACGCGCCCACATCTGCTTCTGGGGGTCAGACAGCCAGCAGAACCACAGCGGCTCCTCTGTATGTGCTGTTCCACGGCGGTACCAATATTTGTAAGTCACAGTCGCTTTAACCTTAGACTCTTGCTGCTTATTCACCGTACCGAGCTGTCTCTCTTTTCCTGCCATAGTCCATTTCTGATCCTCTTCTACCGTTTTTCAATTCTCTTTCTTCCCATCACGCCTCGTCTCTTTATTCTTTACTTATTCCTGTCGTCTCTCGGGGCAATCGCGTAACGGGTCGAATATCAACATGTCAACGACCACTACAGAGGCTCCACCAGCGGCCGCGGTGGCAGCAACATCTGCCGCGTCCGGACAGGATACAAACCTCAAGCTCAATACCGTGCAGACTCCGGTCTCTGCATCATATCCTTCCGAGCTCCGGAGCCCGCATCCAGGCACGCCGGCCTTCTTGAAGCGCGAAGAATCAATCAAGACCCCCATCACACCTCCAACGGCATATCATGATTTTCTGAAAACGTTTGGTCCGGCTATGATGACACCACCGACGACCGGTAATACCGCTCGCTTTCCGCCGTGGGATAAGTCCATGAACTCACACTGTGTGTCGTCCGAAGGAGCAGGCACGAAGACGAGCGATCACATAAACCCGAATAACTCTACAACACCGCTTCAAGCATTACCTCAATCTACTTTATCACGTCAAACCTCGTCAGATTCCACGTCAACAACAACCTCCTTTTCAACGACTTCTTCAGCAACCTCGGGCTCGGCCGAATCTGTCGCAATTACAAACACAAACACACAAGCAAACCGACTCACAAACCCCACACGTGCCCGGCCAGAAAGTCCACGAATCATAATTCCACCATCTCCCTTCATCCGCCCAGGACCCAATTCGGCCCGTCGAACCATCCCACCCTCGCCCCTGAGCGGCGGTATCAGCGCCCGCAGCCTGCAATCACCGTACGCGCAAACGCCACGGTCGGGTACCTTTTCCCCGCACTCCTCAATGCCCGCCTCCTCAGCCCACCCGTCCGCGCACCCTGCTTCCGCGCTCACCCGCGAGAATCTCCGCGAACGAGACCGAAACGTCGACCACACATCGCTCACAGCGGAAAGAGAGAAAGACAGTAATGCAAAGGGCGACGACGAGAAGAAAAGCTCGGTTTGCGTTCGTCAGACGGTCACGCGGACCGTCATGTATTCGCGCATGCCGAAACCGCGGAACACGCCATTGGATCCGGCGCCCAGGGGCAAGAGACGGCGAGTTGAGGGGGCCGAGCGGGCTGATGCCGGACAGAAAGTCGAGAGCGTTGATGAGGCTAAAACTGAAGGGAGTCTAGACTAGACAGCGCTATAATGCCATGGCCTTGGCGAGGGACGGGGGTTGGACCTTGAAGGGAAATGAAGATATGAGATTGTCGTGGTCTTGGGCGGGCATGTATCGACCTAGCATGGCGTTCGAAATGGTTTAGCACTGACGGAGCATATTGCTTGTTCATGCATGATACGATCAACAATCATGACAGTGCACAGCTTCCTGCATAGGCTACTGAATCACTTGATGATGAAGATCTCTTGATGGGCCGTACGGGTTTCCCATCAGGCTACTCACCTCGCTTGACATGCGTGGAGTACTATAAGCGCAGAAGATGGAACCGATCCGCCCAACTAATGCATTGAACGACTGATCTGACACAGCGATATGGTATACCCTTTCCCATCGCATATCCAAACGCCTCACTGCTATTGTATAGTCCATAACTACTCGCCAGTAATCTCAGCCGCGAAATCCCGCCTGACGGTAAGCTCCTGCCAGCCCTCTTGATTCTCAATAACCAAGCCCTTTTCGTTAGCCAGATGCAGCAGACAGATAAAGCAATAACTAGTACTGATATCTTCCATGGCCTGCTTAGGGTAGACAGTCTGTAGGTTGTTGACAACATCTGTGAATTTCAGCACGCCGTCTTCGGTATGCGACACCGTCGTCGGCTGCTTCGACGGCGACAATTGCGTTGACTTCTGTGTCTGATTAGTTGATCATCACTGGCACATGCTGAGAGACAACACGATGTGCACATACCTCGAACCCGGTTCCCAGCCACATCTCCTCCTTGAGCCGCCGCACGTCAACCTTTTTCGCTACACGTGCGTATTGCACATACTCAGGTCGCAGCCGGCGGCTCTGCGTCACGAGCTGCGACCCGAAGGTGCCCTCATGGCTGCCTGGTGGCGGTCCACCCGCAGCGTCCACCTCGTCGCTGATCGGCGGAAGCAGTTCGGGCGCGTCGTCGAATACATCGTCGTCACCGCCGCCTGGTAGAGGCAGATTGTCGTCGTTGAAAAAATTCGCGTCATAGTCACCGGGTACGTCGTCGCTTGGCGGTGCAATGTCGGGTACTTGCTGTGCGGCCCAGTACGCCTCGTCGACCTCGCCATCGGGGAGCGCCGACGGTGTGGCCCAGGTACGCGAGGAGCCGGACTTGCGGGCACCCATACGGGCTTTTGGCTTCAGGAAGAGGCGCAGGAGGTCTTTTGAGTTAAAGTGTTTGTCGTCCGGAAGCAGGTTGCGGGTCCGGCTCTTCCACTGCGATTTGGGAAGACTGATGGAAGCGTTGGTAGGCGCGGACGTGTATAGCAGATCTGCCATTTGCTGCGTCATGGGCGCGAGGAAGTCGATCTCGAAAGGCTCCTTTTCTTTCCGCTTCTTCTCTGCCGGGGCAGCTTTGGCAGCATCTTTGACCTTCTTAATCTTCCAGTGTTCCGGCCCGGCCCAATTCTTCGCCAACGCCGTGTCGAAGTAGCTGAGAATATTCTCCTGCTCGTCGCTAGGCCTGTGGATGAGCGTCACTCCGAAATGCTTGCCGTTGGCATCAAAGGTGCCGACCTCGCCGTCCTCGCCGGCGGCTCCATCGGGATCATCGGGGCCGAGTGTGTGGGGACGTATTTGAGGTGCAATATGTGCCTCCTTGGCCCATACCTCACCCCCTTCGCCGAAGCCAGTCTCTGGCGGAAGATCGAACCCACCTAGGTCGTCGTCGTCGAAACCCATTGCGTTGTCATCATCAAGAACGATTCCAGACCGTGCGTCGTCGTTCGCGTCTTCTTCTTGTTCTTCTTCTTCTTCCTTCCCCTTCTCTTTCCGCCAGTCTTCAGCCGCTTTTAGGAATGGAAGATCAAGAGTTCCAGTACCGCTTCCGAGTTCAAAGGTCTTCAAAGACGGGCAGATGTCTTGTGAGTCGAGTTTCGTAAGATCTGGGAAGAAACGGGCACCAAGTCCTGCAATATCGACGGGCGCATTCTCAAGTTGTGTGGAGGAAACGTGCTCCTTTCTCGTACCGTCCTCGCTCTCCTGAAGCATGCTGTCGCGCTTTGATGCGTCTTCGATTTCGTCCTGGGCGTCGTCGCTGCTGTCAAAGACAATGCGTCCGGTGTTGTCAATGCAGAGATGGTTCAGAAGCAGTCCCTTGGCTCCACCTTCATCGAAATCGGCAGAGGCCTTTTTGAACAAGGGATCCACGGAGAATTCGAGTTCCATCTTCTTGAGCTGTAGCTGCGCAAAGGATGTCGCTAGTGTTGCTTCGGATCGCTGTGCCTGTTGACTCTTAGCCAGGATTCGGTGACGCGCTCGTCGGTATATGATACCTTCTTTCTGCTCTTCTTTTTCATGCCATCGTCACCCTCTTCGTCCTCATCTTCTCCGTCTGCGCCGTCTTCCGTGCCTTTTGACTTTTTGTTACCACTGTCTGCGAGACCACTCAAAAGCTTGCCTGTTTCTGTGGCGACACTGTCGACTCTGCTGGTGTAGATCTTGACACAGCCATCGAGCGTGCAGCTTGCCTTTTGAAAGTTGACACTATCACCCTCTCGGAGTAACGACATATCGTGGAAATAGTCGATAAGCGCAAAGTTCCAGGAGTTTGTCGCATTGATTTTCTGTTCCCCTATCAGCATCATATACGTGTCGTGTGTCGGTGTCGCTCACATTGTCCGTCGCCATCTTCATCCACTCCTCAAAGTTGGCCAGAATTGGTACTCGCTTCATGGGTGTCACTGCCGATCCGCCGATGAGAAAGTCCTGCTCATCGCCTTGCTGGGGTGTGTGGGGGCCGTCTCCATTTGGTCCGAATGATTTGCGCTTTCGCACTGGCGATGCTGCTGCTTTGATCGAGTCGAGTTGCGCATTGTGAAAAGCTTGTCGTGACTGAAAGCGCTTCGCTTTCTCCTGTCTGTCGTCGTTCAGAGGTATCCTGCCGTTGGTCAGCTTAGAAAGCAGCATCCATACGTACTGTCCCTTACTTGATAGGTGCTTTGAAGGGCGACGGTTCAGGCGCAGACGGCGCGGCGCCGCGAACTCTAGGCATCGCAGTCCGGTGGATGATGGAGGATGCTTTCGCTAAATCGGTGACCAGCGTCGCATCAATATTAGTGAGTTCGTTTGCTGTGGACTTGTCGTCTTTGCCTAGGCTGCGAATTTGAAGAGTGTTCCAGGTTTCTTTGGGAAGTGCAGTATGAGTAAGTCGCAGGTCGCGAAAGTAAACAAAGACCGGAGTGTGGGGTAAATGGCAGGCATCCGCGGGTGACTGTCACACTGTACTGTAATAAATCCTTGGGCGCCCCGTCTTTAACAGCAAAAGATCAACTAGCCCATAAACTTTGTGCTTAGAGATGTAAGGATATCTCTATAGTTAATGATAAGGATATAATTAACTCAGACAATTACGGCAGCTATGACTCGAATCATATTTCAGGATCAATGTGACAATTCAAGTACATATCCACGTATTTTGTCAGCCGCCGGCGATGGCATGCCGCGCGCCGACCATCGGGCTTTGCCGTTCCACGGACTGCCGGCCGTACATGTAACTTAGCTGGACAGTACCTAGCCTCGACTACATGTAACTTACTGTACGTGAATCGACTGTAATCGTCGAGTACGTTACGACCTGAAGCGCCTTCTCCATATACTCAGTACGTTGTGACTTGTTGCTATACCACGCCAGTACAAACATCAAGAACATGGGATCCGGTCTCGATCAACGAGCCCAGACTGGCTTTGCAAAGGCCGCCGACTATGATGCCCATCGACCGACCTACCCGGAAGACAGCGTGCAGCATCTTTTAGAGAACATCAGAGTTGCCGGTACGGCCGGTGCCACCATCCTCGACCTTGCCGCTGGTTAGTGATCATTATCTCGTTGTCTGATGACTTGAGCAACTCGGCGACATTGAGGAGGTCTAACGTCCATATCAGGCACTGGTAAATTTACCGAGAGTTTGTCGAGGCGCACTGAATCATACAACATTATCGCCGTTGAGCCACATGGTGATATGCGCAAGGTCCTGGAGGATAAGCGTCTTCGAGGAGTAAAGGTCATGGATGGTCTTTCCACCAACATACCACTACCCGACGAGAGCGTAGATGCTGTCATCATAGCTCAGGTAGGTCGATTTCTCCTCTTGACGGCCCACTCCCGACTTCCTACCAAGCTCACGGCCTCACACCCCTATCTGCAAGTAGTGAATGAGATTCGATTCACTTCTTCCCCATGTCCCTGTGCTAAGCGACTCTCATGGTAGGCTTTCCACTGGTTTGCGAACATGGAGTCATTGAGAGAGGTACACCGTGTATTACGGCCTCACGGTTGTTTGGGAATGATATGGAATGTTGAAGACTACAATCGAAATCAGGACCACAAGGCGACCACGAACTGGGAACAGACTATGCAGGACTACATCTGGACGCAAGACGACGAGCAGCCTCGTTTCCGTCACCAAAAGTGGAAGCAGGTCTTTGACCAGCAGACTCGTTCCGGTCCTTTAGCTTTGATCATAAGCTCTGAACCATTGTTCTCGCTCCCGATCGCCGTACACGAAGATGCTTGGACGGTGTGGCTACCCGAGGACAAGGTGTGGGACAGGTTGTCGACGCTGAGCCAGATTGCCATCCTGGAAGGGGTGGAGAAGGAGCGCGTTCACAAGACTTTTGTCGATTCGGTCGCTTCGGAAGACACCAAGAGAAACGATCGAGGCGATCTGGCCATTCACGGTGGCACTGTTGCGGCTTGGACCAGCAAAATTCCCACTTCCGGTGCTACGAACCTATGGGAGCAAGAGTCTTGAGAAACTGACAACGTCGTCTGGTCGTGTCACATAGCCGCCAAGCTCCCGTGTCAATGGACGTTCGAACAAGGATCAAGGCGGCACCGCGGAGTGAGTCAGCGGGGTTATCTGAGTATGCTGAGCTAATACTGAACAGCATGTCGCGGCTCACGAGGTGTGGTAGATACACCTGACTAGCTCAATGCAATCTGATGTTTGTCACGACCATGATCAGAAAGCAACCTGGAATACGCGAGGGAGACTATAGATGAGTCGGTCGTGACTTCTTTCATGACTTTTTTGTGGTGTTTATCATTACACCAGCGAGCCATATCAATCTTAGGCACGACATGTTGCTCATCCAATACACAACGCTTCTGATCCAGCTAATCTTGACACTCGAACCCTTCCAATATGCTATGACATATGCCACCCGCAGCAGAGTGTAGACCGCACCGAGACTGTTGACGGAATGCGCGTCGACACCAGCAAGGGTTGCCATGGCTATGGCGACGGCAAAGATCGGAAAATGCTCAATCGAGTTCTCGTGCGCGGCCTGTAGTCGTTTCAATGAGTCCAATTGTGCCTGAGTAATCCTGCCCTTCTCCACCGCTTTCGGTCCGCGTACGGTCAGGTCTTCCCTAGGGTGGACGTTGTGATCGAGTCCAACAAGCATTTTCGGAATGCGAGTCGCGGTAATTATGTAGGCGATTAGAAAGTTGAGTATCAGAAGATGGGCACTGTAATAAAATGGTGCAGGGGTTGCAACGGCATTGCTGCCAAAGTTCATCCAAGTTTTAGGCCTGTAGACTGATTAGCTTCGGTCGTCGATGCGCTTGACGACGGGACAACTCGCGTCGTGGGCATTGTTTTCGACCCGATCAGAGTGCCGCAAGGTGTTGGCAGCGATCAATTGGTAACGAGCACTGTGTACAGGTCGCCAACACAAGATACCGGACAGCTGAGGGGGTCAAGTCGCGTTATGGTGTCTTGCTGCGCACGCGTCCTTGCAAGACATGGAAGCCAGGCCCCCAAGGACTGACTGGGCCAGGATGCTTACTGTACATGTACCTTAAAAACGCTCCGATCTCCACGTGTTCATGAGACCCTGATGATCAGACCCGTGGCAAGTTCCGAGGGTGCTTCACGATAAGGATAAGGTAAGCGCGAACCGACAGTACGCGAACTTGAAGCTGGAAGACTCCAAGTGCCAGACCAAGACTTCACAAATCCAGTGAACCAGTGCCTCCCGTCCCTTCGACTCGGTATCGTAAATAAACGTACAAAGTCGCTGCTGCGCATCCTGCTGGTGCTGCAATTGCATAGCAATCATCAACCTAAGAAGTTTCTGGCACTCGCATTGGCGCTGCCCTTCTTCCTGCAAGGCACGCGAGCGCAACATGGCTGTCGGCAATTCACCATTCGCGACGTTCCTGATCGTTGGACGTAGGTTGCATCATACTACTCACCTCGTGCGATATGTACTGACGTTTCCCTCGAAGCGACCTGTTTCTTCCTCGGCATCCTTTTTGCGTCGTTCCCATACGATTACAATGTCCTCTGGACCACGCCCTCGGCCGCGGCGGACTCGAGCATTGTCGATCCTCGTGAGCCATACTACCAACTGCTAGAGAACCATCTGCGCTTCATCCATGCCTCTCCTCCCCTCATCAGTCGTATCCTGCACATCGTCATTGGCACCGGTATCCTCGGGTTCCTTCTGAAGCTGTACAAGCCAAGCGAGGCCAACATGCTTTTCGATGGTGCCAGTCTGGTTCTCTACATGTGTGGTGTAGTAGTCTACATCACCAACATCGTCAAGGGCCTACGCGTCGTGACTGACGGCACATACGGCAGGGAGCTCCTCGACGCCGAGAGCAATATCATTAACGGAGGATCTCCGGACGAAAAGATCGAGATCGTGGGTCGCGAGGACACTCTCAAGGTCCTCGCGGCGAGCAACACCATCTTGGCCTTGGTCTTGGTCGGAGTTCTGGTCTTGCAAGCCGGCCAGTGGTACGCGCAGAAGAAGGAGGCAGCAGAAATCGATGAGATGGACAGGCAGAGGGATGAGAAGAGAAAGGTTCAGAGTGAAAAAGGAAGCCACCATGCCACACACACGAGTTCGCATAAGAAGAAGCAGTAGGAGGGAAGACCTTTGGAGCCTTGTCCTGTGATTGGTGGTGCAGTCCGATCCCTTGGTCAGACTATATAGATGCGCTGCTATTGAAACTTGGACTGTAATCACCGCATGAATGACTCTACTGGTAGTCCTCGCTTGCTTGCTAGATGCAATATTGATCTCCCTTCGGTCGCCGTGAACAGATGTCGCGCCGTCGTTCCTATACGATCTGTACCTCTGTAGCCCGCGGTCGAGCCTGGACTCATGCTCTCAGCACCTCAACACCAGCGCACCAGCGCGATGCAAAGCGCCACTTCTTGGGCAACCCCGGGTGTGTCGAAGAGGTGTAAAACGAGTTATTGGCAGAGATACCTATCTCAACTGCTGTCTGGCATGCCGCCCGGAATCAACTAATGCACATCATATCAGTACTGCCACAATCGACCAGGACAACGTTCGGATAATTACCATGCAGATGTTGTTTCCGTTGAGCAGAATCTTGGACATTTTGGTAGAATTGCCGGTGTAGTCACTGATCGCGGCCGTCAATTTTCGTTGCATTCGATCCAGAAGAATGAGTTGAACGTACTACTCGGTCACATCTTCGAGCACCATGTCTGCGCGCGTTTAGCTAGTGATGTTTACCACGTATTGCCGTCAAAAGACAAACTCACTGACAAAGTCATCGAAACCCAAGAGGGTCCCACTGAACTCTGTAGTCGATGTCAGTCAGATATTGCCCCCTATCACCACATCGCGCTCATGATTTCCGCACCCTTGTCGCCTTTCATCACTACCCATATCCTGGATCCAACGCATTTGTCGATCAACTCGAGCGGCAATAATTGTGTCGCCATTTTGCTAGCAGTGCTTCTTGCCCGTACTCAGCGCGGTTTACTTGTGAACTCAAAGCGCTGAATGTCTCTGTGTCAAAATGATCAGGTTTGGGCACGTCAATGTCCATTCGTTTTCATGGTGAACCAGCAGAAGTGCGCGAAAGAGGATGGAAGGACGGGACGAAGAGCAACCGCTCCGCTTTTGACTTTGACTTTCCGTTCGGCGTCATTAATGAAGAACATTCTTGCCTTTTACAGTAGATGTACATGTGAGTTGCATTTTAAGTTACCTCGATTTCACGACTCTTACTCTTGCTCGCCAACTCTTCTGTTCTCAAGGTATCGTTGATTTGCATCTTCAAGCAGTGTGCGTACAGCAGCCTGTTTTACCTCGTCATCTCCTCGTCTACGGCAATGGATGGTCATGCAACGCCGTTCTCGAGTCCTGTTCAGTCCGGGCTCACACTGCTTGTCCGCCAACCTTGTATCATCCAGAGCACATGCTTCACATGATGCCACCATGGCTGATGAAGTCCATGATCACGAGAACTCGATTGATCACCATGAAGAGATAGCCTGTTCCAGTGCTTCGGTAGCGACCCCCACGTTATCAAAAACGAGGACCTGGAAGGCTGGCAACCCCATCATTTTCTCGCCATCTCGCCCACACGCGCCTGACCATACTTGGAGTCGCTCGTCTCCCATTTGCTTCCATGACGCGAGAAGCTACAGCAATTCACTTCCACAACCCCGACTCGCAACCAGCAGACCACACGCTCTGAACCCAGCTCGAAGAAAAGGCATACCTGCCGAAAACGCAACTAGCAGGGCGGCCTTCGCGAGACCACAACGAAAACCTGGCGGCAACCAACGAGAATTAATCAAGAGTGTTTCTAACAAGCCGGCCACGGTCTCGGATCCGACTAGCAAGCATGCCCTCACGCGACCACAACCAAAACCTGGCGTCAACCAACAAGAATTGACCAATAGTGTTCCTGACCAGCCGGCCACAGTCTCGGATCCGACTAGCAAGCATGCCCTCACGCGACCACAACCAAAACCTGGCGTCAACCAACAAGAATTGACCAATAGTGTTCCTGACCAGCCGGTCACGGCTTCGCTGTCCAGAGAGGGAAGCGAAGCATCAAGAACGACGTTACAAGATGAGGATTCGGAATTACAAGATGACGATGCGGGATTGTTATATGATGAGGATGCGAGGTTGAAACAAGAGATGTTCAACTTGAACGCCGAGATTACAGAGAAAGAGGAACAAAATCAATATCAACGGAACCTCGAGAGTCAGGTGCAAGATAGAGTCCTTGAGAGGACCAAGGACATACAAAGGGCCAAGGCCGAGGCCGAGCGGGTAGCCGACAAGGTTCCCGCTTTAGAAGCCAGTGTTGCTGAACTGAAAGCCATAGTCGCCCGTTCCGTAGCAGAGCGTGAACCCGCTCGCCGAGAGAGCGAACGTCTCAGAGAAGAGCTCGCGCAAGCGCGGCAAAGGCAGCAAGAGGAAAATCGGAACAAGCGTGAAGTTCTGGAGAGCGAGCACACAAGGCGATCTCAGAGGACAGAGTATTTGGACTATCGCCATCATTTCCGTGAGGTCAAGCGCACCGTCGACCTCTTTCTTAGATACTGGTCCGTGGATTCTAATGAGCCCCGCGAGAAATACTGGGCCCAAGCCATCAGGGACTTCGATTGTTTCCGCGACAAGCAGTCTGCTACATGGTTCGATCCCCTCTTTCCAGGTATACTCGATAAAATTGGCGAATACGTCAAGGACAATTCAATCAGGCCAATAAAAACCGAATATCATACGCCGCCTTCGGAGCTGTCGGATCTTTTCCGACGCGCTGATCACGAGGCTCATTGGTCGCGCTTGATCACTAGGGGTTTGCGATTTGACCACATTTCAGGGACGAACTTTCCGGCACTGACAGAGATCCACCGAAAAGCTGTCCACATCATGACAGTTTTCCCCACACGCGTGAGCCACGACAGACTTATCCTGCGAAAGGAGCAGTTGGAACGTCGCGCCGAGACCTCCAAGCAAGATGGAGAAAGTGACGCCATGAAAGAGGAATCAAGACTCCTCGGTGAACAAGCTCGCATTCTGGATACATCAGAGACAAAGATGATGCGCCGCCTCGTGTCGCTCAGAATCAGCAACCTGCCTGATGCGTACAAAGTCACTGCTAAAGACGTCCACGAGATATTGCAGATCAAAAACAAAATGGATCGTGATTTCGACAAAGCGACGAGCAGACTACGCAAGGCTAACACAACCGGCAACTTCCCATACCAGCTGGAACCGGTGTTTGAGCTCTACAGACGTGTTGCTGATGCTAAAATTTCTATTGTGGACAACACAACAATACTCAGAATAGCTCAGGCAAACCGGGGGCTATTGGCAAAGGAGAATGTTCGAAGTGCAGACCTTGACTTGAGAGAAGAGAAAGAAGAGGATGATGAATCTGCTTCCCGGCGAATACCGCGAGTCCAAAACGAGGTCGTTGGTGACGATGAGGCGTCAGAGGTTCAAGAGAGGGTCGACGAGAACGTTTCGATTCTGCGGCTTGCAAAGGAATTAGCCAAGCAACGACTTGTTACGGAGGATAGGATTCTCCCCGTGAGGATATCCAAGTTCATAAGCAGGTTCGAATCGAATAGACATCGGACCACACAATTGGATGCTGTCCGGCTATGCGATAGATCGGGCCTGATAAAAAAGATGGAATTGGCTTTGGCTACGAGAGATTCTACCAAATTTGGTCCGAAGAGATTGACACTGAGCACTGCCCTGAAAAAGATCAGCAAAAAGTTTAGAGAGCTCGAAGGCCCAGCCGAAGCAGTGAAGACCGTGGCCGAGAGGCCAGTCGCGACCAAACCCCGTGTTGTCCGTTACAGGCGAGATAGCTCGCCGACACTCCGGTCGGTCGCCCAGAAGCGAGCGTTTTCTTGCATCTCACGAGCTGCTGCCCATGCATTGCATCGAGCGGTACCGGATCTAGGCAACGATAGTGATGACGGACTCATACCAACACTACTATACAATCACAAGCCTTCGGACTCCTCAGCTTGGTCGACAGAACCAGCATCGGCAAGTGAATATGAAGATGCATCCGAATATCTGGACACTGTCGCCACACCGGTGGGGCTTGAGTGCGCAGCAACAGGACGCGGGCCTAATGGCCGTCAAGATTTCAAGTCTGGCAATCATGATGGCGTCGGGGACAGCGACGATTCAGTGAACGATTTAGACTTCCAGATTCCTCCGCAAACTCTCCGGGCCGCTCTGGGTGCATCGCCTAATAGTGCTGGTGCTTTCTGGAAGCACACCATGTACAGGTCATCGACAGGAAAGTCCATCAGGATGCACTATTGTCGCAGACGTGTGGATGCAGAGAAGATCGCGCAGCATTTCCTACATGATCCGATAATTGGTTTCGACATGGAGTGGGAAGTCGGCGCCAAGCCCGAGGCTGGCAACATCAAGAGGAGCGTTTCTCTGGTTCAGATTGCGAATGAAGATAGGATTGCCCTCTTTCACATTGCCCTGTTCGAAGAGGACAGCGCCGATGCGCTCATGCCACAATGTCTTCGGCAGATTCTCGAGTCGTCCAACATCGTCAAGACTGGAGTTAATATTGCGAACGACTTTACACGGTTGAGGAAATGTTTCGATATCGAGGGTCGTGGTATATTCGAGTTGAGCCATCTTTACAACTTAGTCAAGCACTCAGACAGTCAGCGCCACTTGGTCACTAAAAAAACAACGAGGCTGGCAACTCAAGTCCAAGACATTTTGCATCTCCCTCTCAAGAAAGACGCGGTTCGCGTGAGTGCGTGGTCGAAGAAGCTGGACATGGAACAGTGCGAGTACGCGGCAACGGACGCTTATGCCGGGTTTCGCCTCTATCATGCTCTCGAGGCTGCTCGCAAGAGGATGGAACCAATGCCACCGCGGCCGGCATTGCACGAGCTGAAAAAGCCGCTGATCTTGGGCGACGGTACCGAAGCGACGAAATGAGAATGTCGAACAAGGGCAGGTGCGACTTTTGCTGGCGAATTGCAGTGAGACCAGCATTGTGACAGCTGAGGGCATAGGGTATTGATTACGAGCGTCGTGCAACGGCAGACAATCCGACCTCCGGTTTTGTCAAAGCATCAAGAAGCAATAATGATTCAATTGGCGTATGTGGGTGGCTTTCGGGCAGTCCGGCCCGCCTCCGACAGCACAACGACAATCTGCGAGAGTACCGCCCACCAAAATAGGCCGAACAACCACTACATACGCGTTCGAGACTTTGCTTGTCGTCGACCTCGATCATGATGCTATGACTGCCGAGGGAAAAACGAAAGTAGTCGATCTGTCCAGCTCTTTCCTGGATGTTGCTGCAGGAAATCAGCAGCCGATATTTGATGGTATAGGTTGGAGTCAACACCATGCTGGCTAAGATACCCAACTCTTGATCGTTTTTTTCTGCAAATTAAGTATAGACGTATACAAAATATACATCATTGCCTACTCGCAGCTTCAATTCTACCTAGTCACATGTAGTTACTGTCACCCGATCGATATAGCTGATCGTTTCTGTGGGGTCGACTGACCATTAGTGGGTCATCTTGCAACCATCACGCGCAGATGTGGCTCACGGTCTCTGGTCAGACGCCGCGTCGGGCCCAGGCTCGAGGCAATAGACTTTCATGGCTCAGTGAGTCACCGATGGGTCACTAATGAGTACGTAGCCCAACGGACAGCGCATAAAAGCCTGCGCATTCCTCTCGCTCTCCCTCTTTCCTTTCTCATCACTTTCCGCCGATTTTATTGTATTACTTTCAGTATGTCACCAATGATTTCCGCCGACTGTGGTGCCCAGAATATGCCTGCTCGCTGGCGCCGCTCGATCTTTACCGAAGAAGGACTGCTCCCGAAAAGCCCGACTCGTATGCTCACCCCGATGGAGGACGTTGAGTAGACCTCTTCAACTTCAGTTGGGAAGCGTGCGAAGAAGCCCTCGAAGGAGTTCGAAGATCCTTTTTGGTCTGGACCGCTGTGTACGCCAGAGATTGCAGACCTTTCTGATCAGTTCGAAGCGGTATCCGTTCAGGATACTGTCTCCTCCGAACAAACAACCCCGTTCGAAGCGGTTTCCTTTCAGGACTCCGTCTCCTCCGAACGACCAAATCCCTCCCTCGCCCGGCGCCTAGCGTACCGGGTCGACAAATCCTGGAACTCGCTTCGAAAGCTCCCCAGGTTCTTCCCCTCAAATCCCCCTCCCTCTCCTCGCTTCGTGGGTCCCGTCTCGCACACCCACCCCTTCTCACAGCGTCAGCGGCTTATGTCCAGCTCGTCGAGGAGTTCTTTCACAAGCCTCGGGGCACGTAAGTCTCGGTTGAGCAGTGCTGTGAAACGCCGGGGCATCCTTGGTGCCTTGCACCATCGCTTGAAAAGACCTGCACGCGCTCGAGCTCGCGCTCGGCGCTCCCAGGAACTGAGAAGACGTGCACTCAGGAGGTGTTAAGCCCTCCTTCCCACGTTCACCCCCCTCCCCCCTCTCCTCTCCTCCTCTTTCTCGCCCAACGCATAAGTCCTGTATGGGCCGCTGCAGGGCGGGACTCTCTCTCTCTCTCTCTCTTTCTCGCCCAACGCGTAAGTCCTGTATAGGCTGCTGCAGGGCGAGTCTCTCTCTTCAATGCATAAGTCCTGTATAGGCTGCGGCAGAAGAGGGGAACCGACACGATTTGGCTTGCACCTTTACGCGGTGTGTCGGATAAGTAGCCTGCAAAGGTGAAACCAAGACAAGCCTGAGATATGGAGTTCGAGAAACGGATCAACGAGAGCCACATTGTTCTCCGTCTGTCAAATTTTGCTTTGGTAAACAGTTCCAACACTTACATAGCTACGAACGAATCACATTTATGGTATAAGTTTGAGTTACCTTGACTTGATTGTGCTTCTCCTCTCTACAGGTCTCACTACTAGCGGAATCGTGTTTTCTAAAAAGCTAGAGATTGTGTGTTATGATGCTCGTTCCATGATTGAGGCATCAAGATCTGGAAGGATGCAGGAATCGTGTTTGTGATATTGAGTCGGTGGCATGAAAACTGATTGGACATGATCACGTGCGTCTTGACGATATTAAGGCGGTATCATCATCTGTTCCAGTGCAAGTACAAATGTAAGGTAGGTGAGTTTTACTGTACAGTACCTTAGCTTATGTTGGTGGAGGTGGCCCGAGCTTCACTGTCGCGGCCGTCATTGCCTGGAGTGAACTGCATTCAAGAGCAGCTCTGTGACCTTAAGTTACAGCTTCATCACACAACTTGAACATTCGCCTTTTTGCACAGCACCCTCTTTCAGATCAGTCACTACAGCGAAGACTTCAAATCGACAGATCCAGGACAGCATCACCGCCCAACAGTAAATCGCATCACAATGAACCACTTTCCCGAAGCTTGGGGGCGCGTGAGTGACACCATCAGCCATGGTCGTTACAATCTATCGCGTACGTTCGTACTGACATCCGCCAGCCGAGAGATGACATCTACGGACATTACAATCACGCCCACGTCGGAAATCAACACGCCAGCAACAGCGCCAGCGGCCCCGTTACACACACACAGTCACCCGTCGTGACAGGTACTTCGGTGATAGGCATCAAATACAACGAGGGAGTTGTGATAGCGGCCGACAACTTGGGTCAGCAGTGTCCATGACTTCTCAAGAAAAACTATTCTGACACAAACATACAGCATCATACGGTTCGCTAGCCCGCTTTACAGACGTCAAGCGTCTTCGTCACTTCAATGACCTCGCAGTTGTCGGCTTCGGCGGCGACGTCTCGGATATGCAATACATGGACCGCCTCTTACAATCCCTCTCCGTCAATGAGAACTACCAGTCCTCGTCTCCAGAAACTCGCCTGAGCGCCAAGAACCTCCACACCTACATTGCCAAAGTCCTCTACAAGCGCCGCTCAGACATCAACCCATTGTGGAACGCCGTCCTCGTCGCCGGACTGGACGAACACGGAAGGCCCTTCCTCGCGTCTGCGGACCTTCTTGGAACAACCTTCACTGCACCATCGTTGGCGACCGGGTTCGGTGCTCACCTCGCCCAACCCATCCTGAGGCGAGTCGTGCCGGATGAGAAGGCGTCACAGAACTTGACCAAAGAGGCGGCGGTTGCGGCGGTCAGGGAGTGTATGAAGGTCTTGTTCTACCGAGATGCGAGGAGTTCGGATAATTACAGCCTGGCGGTCGTGAGCAAGAGCGGCGTGGAGATGCACGAGGACGAGAAGCTGGAAAACCAAAGCTGGGCGTTTGCTGAGGGTATTAGAGGCTACGGTACGCAGACGGCGTAGAGAGGCCTGCCTTGACAAGAGGCACAGACATTGTACGAGGCACTGGGTCACCGTAGACTACTAGCTTGGCATGACTGCATCGGATGGGTGCCAGCATAACTCATAAATGCATTCAGCATGGTGGCCACGCAACTAGATCTCACAAATGGATCGAAACTACGGCGGACCTTGCTCTTCTCGTGAAACGTTCCCGCTTACGGACTCCGCGTATTTGCAGTAGACATCCGTCTCCCGTCGTGATGCCTTGTCACATGACAATCTCGCGAACTGCACAATCCTTTCTGTAGACGATTACTTCATCAATATGACTTGCTACATCCCACAACACCAAACGCCACACAAACGCACTTGGAGTAGAACTACCACAGAGTACAAGGCCTGTGCACTGGACGTTGGACACCTGCGTAATGTTGGCCGTCTCATGATATGAGCTACTTGTAATATCTACCTCGACTCGCAAACCCTCCTCATCTCGTCAGCCAGCGCTTCAGAGTTCAATACTGGCTTCACGAACTGGGGCCCGGCCCTTTCGTCGTGCATCTACCATCACTTCATCATCTTCCAGAGGGTCTGGGGTACCCCGTCGAGGTTCCCAGTCGAGCTCGGCGGAAGCTGTCTCGATACGGCCTTCGTCATCGCCATCGTCCGTGACTCTCTCAGCACCTGTCGCCTCTTCGGAAACCTTGTTGGAAGTGGTTGCACTCTTGGACAAAAATTCTTCCCTTGTTTCTTCAGGCACGGGCCATACCGTCATGCCTTCCGCCGCTTTCTGCAACATCTGCGCGTCCGCTTCGACTTTTATGCCGGTCATAGAATCCCAGTCGTAGCCTTCGCGCAGCCACATCCACTGGAGGCAAGCTCTGAGTTCCTTGTCGTTCGGTAGCACTCTTTTCCATTCTGGCTCAAAATCAGGATCGGCTGCATCTTTGCCATTGTAATCTGTGGCTACTCCTCGCAGTACGTCGCGGCAGAAAATGCGCCAACTGTCCCAGGCATAGGGACCTAGTCCGTAAAAATGTCCGACTTCTAAGAATCCTTCACATTTCTCGGTATCCTCTTCGAGAATCGTGCTTGGTCGGTACGTCGAACCGTTTCCGTGCTCGGGATAGTGCATTGTCCGGTGTAGGCGACTCTTTCGAGGAGGGTCCTCAATCCAGTCCTGTGCAAGTCGAATGAGTTTTTTTGCTCTCATGTTTTGCAGACCTAGACGCTGGATCATGGCGCACACTTCGTCATGACTGGCGACGGCGAGATCCTCTGGGGTAGGATACTTCTCCATGAGCAGCCTGTATACCGGCACAGCAGATTTTCCAGTGGTCTTGTTCAAGAAAGTGACTGCAACCAGAAGCCGGAACGGATCTCTCCAGAGCTCTTCCTGGATGAGCCCAAAATACTTGTTCGAAGTTGGCGGGAAAGCTGCTGTTGACACTCCAGCTGGTACTCGTCTTTTCCTTGGAGGGGTGTCGAAATGGTCCGAGGTCGCGCCCGTCGACTTCCTCTTGCGCTTTTTGGATTTATGTTTGTTCTCGTCGGGGCTCACTTCATGATTCGACGAATCTTGAGATCCCTTGTTCCAAGCCGGTGGAGAGGGCGTTTCATCAAGCTCACTTAATGGGCTCGAATCCTCGCCTGCTGCAGAGCCATCGCCGTTCGTTCCATCCTCATGTTCAGACTCAAGCACCGCCTCGTTGTTGCTGCTCTTCAACGGCTCTGCTCGTAGGCATTCTTCGCGAAGCTGTCGACGCTGCTTTTCTGAGCTCCGATATATGATGACCTCGACAAGATTATTTGTCGGGGGCGAAGGAGTGCCTGGATCGGAGGCTGCATGTGAACGTCCTTGGCGACGGTAAGAACTTTCGAACTCGCCACGCAGTTGAAGCACGGCTTGTTCATCATGAACATCGCTGTCAGTGGCAGTCCTGCCAACATGACCATCGTTTTGGGGCCTGGAAAGAGTACCGGAAGCATCGTGGTTCTGACGCGGAACGGTCTCGCCCAGTGAGGATAATGACGGCAGCTCTGCTTGAGCGTCATCCTCGATGAAATATGGTGTGTCAGCGTGATGTGGGCTACTCCTGGTGTTCTCGTCTCCAGGGGATGGCGGCTGTAAATTGTGTTGTTCGGCCACAGAGTCTGTCATGTTGACATCAAGATCATCTTCTGCAGTTGAGCCAACAGGTATGGGTGTTTCGTTACCATCTGGGGCTAGACCTACAGAGCCATAGTCGTCGCGAAGCGCTGCTTTGACCTGTTGAGTGTAGCTGAACAGACCGCTACCCGCGGCAGCCGAAGTGGCGGCTGGAATGGATGATGAACCAGCAGCAGGGCCTTCGCCACCAGCAACATCTGGTACCATGTTCTCCTTGTCATCTTGCTGTTGGCTGGACTGACCGTTTGCTTGAATCGGCCGAGTAGGGAGTGACTCGTCAGTGCTGAGACGGCTCGCGTTTACCGAGTTGTCCTTCCGTCTGGTGTTTCGCTCGACAGCTGCGTCGTCATGGCTGTCGGAGTCGCTATCTGAATCGCTAGGGTCGGCCGCTGCCATCTCGTCAATCTGGGCCTGTATTTTGTTTGCGGGGTTGTTGGGACCACGCGGGATTTGGACGCTAGTGCTTGATGGATCGCCAAGGGGCCCAAATCGTGCAGGGTTTGCCATCTCGTGCGGAGCAGTGGGAAATTTCGTCTGACCTGTTGAGCCAGACTGCTTGACAAGGCTATCGTCTTCCTTCGCCATGAGAGCTGGAGTTTCAGCATGCTCAATCATGGCACTTGACGAGTCGTCTTGCGGCGAGCTTTGAGCGGCGACTCGTGAAGCCTTGAGAGATAGCGGTGATCGTGAGGGAGAATAACGTCCAAGATCGAGCGGTGTTGACGGGGCATCGTAGAACTTTACGCTCTTGTTCGTCGCTGCTGATGCCTTTGGCAAAACACCAAGACCCTTGATTTCGTGTAAAGCAGGAGAGGACGGTGCATCAAGCTTTGCTTGCCTGATTATCTTGTTGGGAGTGGACAGGCTCGGCGACTTCTGCGGTGAGTGCGTAGATTCTCCCATCGAGTCCAGTTTTTTTTGCTTTCGTGCTTTCCTCCTGGCCTCTTTGTCCTTCGCATGCTTTTCTTTCTTCTGCTCCCTTCGCTTTTCGGCTTTAGCTTTTCCTTGCTTACGTTCGGCATTCGTGTTCCTAGCGACGCGCTCCTGGACAGATTCTGACTCCCGCATAGGCTCTGGCTTCTGGACCGGCTCAAGCTCCTGGACAAGATCTGGCTTGGGGCTAGACTGTGTCTCAACTTCAAGTTTGGCGCCATCAGAGTGTGGAGCTCCATTACTGTCATCAGCAGCCTTGGACTTTCTGCGTCGTTCCCTGCGCTTTTTGCTTTTGCGATGTTTTCCGGACAAAGCTGCTTCGAAACCCTTTTGCATTGTGGCCACTGACAAAGCTCCCGGTACGACCTTTGACAGTGCCTTTGGTTTAGCCTTCTGATTGACTTTGCGGGTGACCTTTGGTTTCGCCTCAGGCTTCGGGCTGATCTGCGGGGCAGACGCATCCGCGTGATCTTCAGAGCCAGTAGACTGCTGATCTGCGGATCCAGGTTGATGGAAGTGTGGCTGAACGGTCGGTTGAGCTTGGGCAATAGCAGTGGTCTGCAGGAGCGGTGGCTGCGTGATTGACGGGGCCGGAAGCTGAACTATAGTCTGCGGATGCAGTGGCTGACCGAGCACCTGAAGACGAGGTGGGGTTTCGTATCCAGAGTCGGGGCTGTGTTGGAGCGCGCGGTACCGGAGGTCAAAATGTTGGTCCATACGACAAGACCTCCAAGCCGTCCTGTAGTTCTCCCAGAGCGTGTCCTCCTCCGCAGGCTGACACAGCTGCATGACGGAAGCCAGTCGACAAAATTCGTCTTTCGACAGGATCGAAGTGAGGAAACGCGGAATCTCGCCTGGGAAAGGGGGCGAGTCCACTACCGTCTGTAATGCCAGGTCGATTAGGTCTTGTTTCTCATCGGGAGACAGACTCATGAGCATTTCGAGATAATCGTCAAACAAGACATTGTTGGTGATGTTGCTTATCATTTCTTGCTTTGAGAACTGATTGAAATCGAAAGCATCTGCCAACATGGGAGCCGCTGTTGCCGGGTTCAGCAGAGCCATTACGACCCGCGTGGGAGTGATGGTGTCATCCATGCTGAAATCACAACCAGCGTGGTGAATTAGAGGCAGAGATCCGATCTGGTTCAGTGGGTAGTATGGCAGCGAGGATAAAATTGGCCTTCGGGATGTGGAGAAATTGCAGATGAACGCAGTACGCTTGAAGTGATGGATCAGAGCTTCTGCAACGAATTGTGCTGTTCGAAGAGCAAATATTGAAGCGTGAAGTTTTTCAAAGTCGAGGGGATGCTTGACAAGCAGGTGGTTGAGACGGAGGCTGGCAGTCGGTGCAATTTGAAGAGCATTGACCTCTAGCAGTGCAGAGATGGCTCAGTATCAATGAGGTAGGTGGAGACTCAGAAAATTGGTGAAGCAAGTGATTGATGGTCTTGCCACCTGATCGCAGCTACAGTATCTCTGTGGTCGTGTGCAGAACGACAAAGGTGCTGAGTGGGTATTGTTTGATTTGTCAAGAGCGAGAAGAGCTGAAGAGCAATAAGTTAGATATGATAAATGAAGGCGAGCGTGAGCTTGACAACCTTGAACTTGAGCTGTCACCTGACTCAGGTGGGGACGGAATATCCCCCGCCGACAAAGTCCATACATGTATTATTGACCTCATGCAACAGATCGTGCGTCATGAGCGTGCACTCGTGCAGAGACGCGACTTATAGTACCAGACCTAGGTAAATTACACACATTGCAGTGATAAGTTCCACGTCTACGTGTCAGCTCAGTCACTTCACCTCCAGCATTTATCGCCAATCTACAAACTCCTTAGTATGTTGCCTACTTGCTGCCAGTCATCATTGACTGCAGTACGAAATGTCACACTGATCTGTTACAGATGCATAACCTTGCATACACAGGCTCGTCACCAAGTCAAGGCGAGTTGCTCAGTGGAGTGCCCGCACGTGCCGTGCAATCTAAGCTCCACGTGATTATTACGGAATTGTGTATCGGAAGCAGAACGCAGTAGGCTATGCAGAATGTTCTAACTCGAATCGAAGGCACCCAGACGTAGACTAAAGTGGATGTCCTTGATATCGCCGCGTCCCAAATGATGAACCATCGCATTCAGCTCATGCCTAGATCGACCTCACAGGTCTTCTTTACATAAAGTCATCCCTGCAAAACGTTAGCTGCCGCACCGCGTACGTCGTTGTTCTGTCGGACTCACTCATCAAGACCATCCTCGTCGTAAGCTGTAGTGTCTGCCCTCACCGCAACGTCCCTTGATGCCGCCAGACTGGTCTTGGTCTTGGCCGCCTTGGTCTTCTTGCCACCTTTCTCTGCTGCTTTCTCCTCCTTCATCTTCTCGTTGGACAAAGTGCTGAGTGCACTCGCCGCCTTTTTGATCTGCTCGCTGGGCAGCTCTCTTGAGATCTGCTTGACAAACTCTGGAAGGAAAATGCTGTACTGTGGTTTCTTGGCGTTCTGCGTCAGCAACGGTGTCAGGATCTCGCGCAGCTGTGTCCATTGTTCCTTGGTAGTAGGGTTGAAGATGGGTAGAGTCGAAAGGTCAATAGCGTTGTTGGGGTCGCTGGTGTCCTGAACTGTCACGGCTCTGGATGCTCCTCTATTCTTGTTGATGCCGATGTCGCCGAATAGATCTTCCGCGTGCTTCAAGTCCGAATCCTTCTCCGACTCACGCATGCGAGCCCTCCTTGTCGCCTCGTCCTCATCTTCGCTCTCGTCTTCTTCAGCCGCTTGCCTACGGCGCATGTTCTCCAGCCTCTTCTCTTCTATACGCTGGCTTTTACTTTTGTGGTTCTTCTTTGCTTCCTCCTCAGCCTTGGCTTTGGCCTCGGCCGCTTTCTTCGCCTTTTCCCGCTCCACCTCAGAGTCCTCTGCAGCATCCCAAGAATCCAAGACTTCTCCTTCGTCTTCTTCGTCGTCGAATTTGCCTCGTCTCACGACTGGTGCCGGAGGGGAAGAGTCGCTGCCTGACTCCTCGTCATCTGATCGTCAAGTCGTCAGCCACGCCATTGCAGTTTTCCGGGTCATGAGTGAAATTCTTACCCCATGCGCTCGGAGCCATGTTTGCTGAATGTACTCAAATTGATGTCGGTAAATTGTCTAAACAGCCACAGCCGACAGGTGAAATGATCAAGAAGAAATCGAGTGACGCTGTGTGGTGGATGCTGTTCTCAAGAGTCGAAGAAAGTCAACAATGGATGAGATCGCCATGAATTTTGGTGGGGGGAAAATCGCTCACGTGATCTGACGCCATTTTGGGAGTAGGGTGGATTTGCAGCGCTCCTACCAATCTCGGGGCTCCAGTCTTGTTTGCTTGGTGCTTGCTCGCAACCGCAGCGAAGCGACTCCAAGCTTCATGTTTCGATGGACAACTGTACAGCTGGATTCCAATAACTTGAACTTATCCAGATCGCGTCTCGACCTTCACAACACTCAACCTCAACATTGCACCTACATCCGGTAGCCTCATCGAAATTGATTCCCGAGCTATCAGGTTGCACCAATTCGAAGTCGCATCCACTCAGCTTCTTCCATCTTGCGCCGGCCTCCGGTTGCGCTTTTGCTAGTAGATGAAGTGACTGTGAGATTCACACAGCATGGCTCCATTACCAATTCGCTTCAGCGAAGTGCTCCAGGTCAGCTATAAGGAAACAGACAGCATCGAGCTTTGCTAACAGCGACATAGTTGACCCAGTCAGGCATCGAGGTATCAACATGAGCTTCACTGCGCCCAAGCACTGGGCATGCGTGGAATTTCTGCTAACATCTTCTGTAGCAAGCGTCGATAGGATTCAATAGCTGCGTAAGTCCCACCACCATTCGCATTTTCGAAATGCTAACGGTGGCACAAGACATTGGAATCTGATCACTATGTCTGTATTCGCCAGAAGGTCAACGAGAGCGCCTCGCCCGAGGTCATCATCATCGAACTCAAGAACAATCACAATGTCATCAGGCGCCCAATCAAGGCCGACAGTGCCATCATGCACTGGAACAAGCAGATCATCGCGCTGAAAGCCCAGTCGAGGACTCTCCAGATCTTTGACCTGGCTCAGAAACAAAAGCTGAAGTCTACCACCATGAACGAGGATGTTGTTTACTGGAAATGGTTCAATGAAAAGAGCTTGGGACTTGTTACCGACACAAGTGTATATCACTGGGACATATCAGACCCTTCCATGCAAGCACCTGTGAAGGTCTTTGATCGCAATCCCAACTTGAGTGGTAGCCAGATCATCAACTACAGAGTCAGCGATGACGAGAAGTGGATGGTCGTGGTCGGAATCTCACAACAGCAAGGGCGTGTCGTGGGCAACATGCAGCTGTATTCCAAAGAGCGTGGTATCAGCCAGAGCATCGAGGGACATGCTGCCGCATTCGGTAAAATCAGACAGGAGGGTGCACCCTCTGACTCTAAGCTGTTCACATTCGTCAACCGATCCGCAACTGGCGCCAAACTTCATATCGTAGAGGTCGACTACCAACAAGGGAACCCTCAATTCACCAAGAAGAACGTCGACGTCTTCTTCCCCACCGAGGCCACCAACGACTTCCCTGTCGCCATGCAAGTTTCGGACCGCTACAAGATCATTTACATCGTCACCAAATATGGTTTCATCCACTTATACGACCTCGAGACCGGTACTTGCATCTTCATGAACCGCATCTCTAGCGAGACCATCTTCACGACATGTGCCGACAGCGAGTCCACAGGTATTCTTGGTATCAACCGCAAGGGTCAGGTCCTTTCCGTGACTTTGGATGAGAACACAATCATTCCATATCTGCTGCAGAGTCCCGAAAACTCCGAGCTAGCTTACAAGCTTGCTTCTCGAGGAGGTCTTCCTGGTGCAGATCAATTGTACCAACAACGATTTGATCATCTTTTGTCCTCTGGTCAATACACCGAAGCAGCAAAGACCGCTGCGAACTCACCGCAGGGCTTTCTCCGTACTCCGCAGATCATTGAGCGCTTCAAGGCACTCCCTGCGCAACAAGGTCAACTGTCCGTCATCCTGCAGTACTTTGGTATGCTTCTTGACAAGGGCAAGTTGAATGAGCATGAGACTCTTGAGCTTGCTCGCCCTGTCCTTCAGCAGAACCGTAAGCATCTGCTGGAGAAGTGGATGGGTGAAGGCAAGTTGGGCTGCTCAGAGCAACTCGGAGACATTGTTCGAACCCACGATCTCAACCTCGCTCTGCAGATCTATCGGGAGGCAGCTTGTCCCCAGAAGGTGATTGCCGCCATGGCGGAGCTAGGCATGTTTGAACAGATTCTACCATACTCGAAAGAAGTTGGTTATACTCCGGATTTCAACAATCTCCTGCAGCACATTGTTCGCGTTAACCCTGAACGCGGTGCTGAATTCGCATCTTCTCTCGCGAAGGAGGACGCCAATCTGATTGACACCACACGTGTGCTCGACATCTTCCAGTCTCAAGGAATGGTTCAACAGGCTACTGCGTTCGGTCTTGATGTCCTCTCCGCGAACAGGGAGGCAGATGGCCCGTTGCAGACTCGTCTCATCGAGATGAACCTCATGAATGCCCCTCAAGTTGCTGACGCCATCCTCGGGAATGAGATGTTTTCCCACTATGATCGCCAGCGGGTCGCCCAACTTTGCGAGCAAGCCGGGTTAATGTCGAGAGCTCTCGAACATTACCAAGATCCAGCGTCGATAAAGCGCGTCGTGGTGCAGACAGACAAGATTAGCGAAGACTTCCTGGTTGCCTACTTCGGCAAGCTGACTGTCGAGCTGGCGCTGGATTGTCTCAATGAGATGTTGCGGGTCAATATTCGTCAGAACCTGCAGGTTGTCATCAACATCGCTAAGAAGTACGCGGACCTTTTCGAGCCTCATCGCATTATTGAGCTCCTTGAAAAGTACAGGACTGCAGAAGGACTTTACTACTTCCTGGGCGGCATTGTCAATATCTCCGAGGATCCCGAAGTTGTCTTCAAGTACATTGAAGCCGCAACCGCCATGGGTCAGTTGCAGGAAGTCGAGCGTATCTGCCGCGAGAGCGAACACTACAACCCGGAGAAGGTAAAGAATTTCTTGAAGGAAGCCAAGCTCACGGAGCAGCTGCCCCTCATCATCGTCTGTGATCGATTCAATTTCGTTCACGATCTGGTTCTCCATCTCTACCGCAACCAGCAGTTCAAGTCGATCGAGGTTTACGTCCAGCGGGTCAACCCTGCACGGGCTCCAGGCGTTGTTGGCGCTTTGTTGGACGTCGATTGTGACGAAAGCATCATCAAGAATCTTCTTGCCTCTGTAACCCCAGCCTCCGTACCTATCGACGAACTGGTCTCTGAGGTCGAATCTCGCAATCGCTTAAAGCTGCTTCTGCCATTCCTGGAGACCACTCTCGCCCAGGGTAACCAACAGCAGGCCGTCTACAATGCACTGGCGAAGATCTACATTGGTGAGTTTCTGATCGTCTTTTGTGTCACCACGTGTGACGAATTGCGGAAACCAAAACAAAATACGAAACATCTTTTCCTGTGCGTTTTGCTGACACCTTTCAAGATTCCAATTCGAACCCAGAAGCTTTCCTCAAGGAGAATGATCAATACGACTCTCTGGTCGTCGGCAAGTATTGTGAGAAGCGCGACCCCAATCTTGCTTTCATCGCATACAGCAAGGGCCAGAACGATCTGGAACTGATCAGTATCACCAACGAGAATTCGATGTTCAGAGCGCAAGCACGCTACCTTCTTGATCGCGAAGATCTCGAGATATGGAGTTACGTGCTCAGTGACAACAACATTCACCGTCGGGCTCTGGTTGATCAGATCATTTCGACGGCCGTACCAGAGTCACAGGACCCAGAGAAGGTGTCCGTTGCGGTCAAGGCGTTCATCGATGCCGACATGCCCACCGAGTTGATTGAGCTGTTGGAGAAGATCATCCTCGAGCCTTCCACCTTTAGTGACAACGCTAACCTCCAGAATCTGCTGATGTTGACTGCATGCAAGTCTGATCGTGGCCGCGTCGCAGGATACATCCAAAATCTTGATGCATACAGCCCCGATGATATCGCACAGCAATGTATCGAAGTTGGCATGTACGAGGAGGCGTTCTTGATCTACAAGAAGGACAACAACCACGTCGCAGCAGCCAATGTTCTCGTAGAACATGTTGTCAGCATCGACCGCGCTCAGGAGTACGCTGATCAGGTCGACCTTCCAGAGGTTCACAGCCGCGTTGCCAAGGCTCAGCTTGACGGCCTCCGAGTACCTGACGCCATTGAGTCTTACATCCGTGCAGGCGACCCATCGAATTATAACGAAGTTATCGAGATCGCTACACATGCAGGCAAAGATGACGAGCTCATCAAGTATCTGCGCATGGCCCGCAAGACCCTCCGTGAACCACCCATTGATACAGGTCTCGCTTTCTGCTTCGCACGTACTAATCAACTCAACGAACTCGAGGACTTTCTCAAAGCTTCAAACGTCGCCGACATTGAGGCTTCGGGTGACAAGGCTTACGAAGAGGGACTTCACGAAGCAGCAAAGATATTCTACAGCAGCATTTCCAACTGGGCCAAGCTCGCCACGACGCTCGTACATCTTGAAGATTACCAAGCTGCGGTGGAGTGTGCTCGCAAGGCCAACAGCGTCAAAGTATGGAAGCAAGTCAACGAGGCATGCGTTTCCAAGAAAGAATTCCGTCTCGCTCAGATCTGTGGTCTCAACCTGATTGTGCACGCCGAGGAGCTTTCAGATCTCGTCAAGCAGTACGAGCGCAACGGTTACTTTGATGAGCTCATCACACTCCTCGAAGCCGGACTCGGCCTTGAACGTGCACATATGGGTATGTTCACGGAGCTCGGTATTGCGCTTACCAAGTACCACCCAGAAAGGGTCATGGAGCACCTTCGTATCTTCTGGGGCAGGATCAACATTCCAAAAGCCATTAAGGCGTGCGAAGAGGCTCACCTTTGGCCTGAACTCGTCTTCCTTTTTGCTCATTATGATGAATGGGACAACGCCGCCCTGGCTATGATGGAACGCGCTGCAGACGCCTGGGAGCACCACTCATTCAAGGATACCATCGTCAAGGTAGCAAACCTAGAGATCTACTACCGGGCTTTGAACTTCTATCTTGAGGAGCAACCTTCTCTCCTGACGGATCTTCTCCAGGCTCTCACTCCGCGCATCGATGTCAACCGTGTGGTACGGATGTTTGAGAAGTCTGACAACATTCCCCTAATCAAACCTTTTCTTCTCAACGTTCAATCTCAAAACAAGCGGGCGGTCAACGACGCCATCAACGACCTCTTGATCGAGGAAGAGGATCACAAGACACTCCGCGATTCGGTCGAGAACTACGACAACTACGAGGCTGTCGCTCTCGCTCAGCGTCTTGAGAAGCACGAGCTGGTCTTCTTCCGTCAAATCGCGGCTAACATTTACCGCAAGAATAAGAGATGGGACAAGAGTATCAGCTTGTCGAAACAAGACAAACTTTTCAAGGACGCGATCGAGACAGCAGCCATGTCTGGCAAGTCCGAGGTAGTTGAGGAGCTTCTCCGCTACGTAAGTTTAGTCATGAGACATGTGGTTTGGGCGATGCTAACGTGTTCAGTTTGTCGATATCGGAAGCAGAGAGTGCTATGTTGGCATGCTCTACGCATGCTACGAGCTTATTCCTTTGCATACCGTCATGGAGCTGTCATGGCGTCACGGTCTGAACGATTTCACAATGGTACGTCCGAGCTGACTTGCTTCATTGCATTGCTGACCATATTCCTAGCCTTTCATGATCAACTACATGGCCCAGCAAGCTTCGACCATCGAAACCCTCAAGAAGGACAACGAGGAGCGCAAATCCAGGGAGACGTCACAGAGGACGGAGGAAGACAACACTCCGATCTTGGGAGGTTCGAGATTGATGCTGACACAGGGACCGGTGAGCCAAGCACCTACACCCGGCCCATACGGACAGTCAAACGGTATGATGCCACAGCCGACGGGATATGGCGGCTTCAGATAGTTGTATCAACCGCGGAATGAGTAATGGAGATACACAGGGATCGTTCGTGGGCGCACGTGTTGCGTGAAAAGTCTTCGATAGACGCATTGTGATCTTGCAATGGGTGCGACGGAAAGCACACTGTACTTTATTTCACCTTACCTTGATTTGCCTTCTTATCATCTGCGCCTTCTCTCGTGGATGAGCGTAACACTGCTCTCTTGTCTGTACGCAATGTAACATATTGGGTGAGCATGGGCTGATTGGACGAGATACCACCGCTTCCACAGACATTGCGTGGTACTGGGAGTCACGCTAGATCCTCGGATGATATACTGTATTACTGTAGATCAAGTCACGCGATCATTCGGGGGGTCGAGCGCAGCGCAGGATGTCAATACTTTGTCAGAAGGGTGAGGACGTGGTATACATTACATACCTAGTACCACGATTCGGACCTGGATAACCTATCGGCGCAAGGCGTTCTGCTTGAGACTGATTCACAGATAGATTATTGCACATACAAGTACCTAGTTAAGGTACATGTACCTTACTACATGTACGTACATGTACCTCGCCGGAGCAAGGAGCGGCACGACGCCAAGGATCACATGCCAACGAAGGAGTGCAAGAGGGTTCAGGAATTTAGCCCTGCAGTCAGTCTCCACCACTTCCACCACTTCCCTGCCCGAGTACTACACGTAAATCATTCGTACATCACTGAGCCTCCCATCGATCGACAGCCTCGCCTTGCACTCACTCGTCGGACAAGAGTAGTCACGTCACTCTTTCCGCTCCGCATCAGAAGGACCGTTACTACTCCACTTCGTGTGCCGTCACAAAAACGAGACTTTTCACACTGTTCGCCGGTGGCTTCGATTGTCCGCTTACCTAACGAGCTGGAGCTTGACAACAACCACATTCTTTCTCTACCTACCTGTCTCTCGACCTCTTGCACGTCTCACACGGCCTGACCACGTGAGCACTCTAACCTTGCACCATGTCTTCAGAAGACTCAACCATCGTCAAGCCTATGCCGCGGCGACCTTTCAGCCTGACTCCCATGACCTCTGCTGCTAGTGCACCGGAGAGCCCTACGCTGGAGCACGATGAGCAGAATACAGCACCTCCATCTCGCACTCGATCGATCCTCAATCTGACAAGCTCTACTCTTTTCGGTATCTACAACCCAAGTGACTATAGCTCAGATCGGGATGGCACATCCACGCCATGGGGCAACGGAGCCGAAACACCGATTGATCACACACGGACGCCAGTCCTTCCGCAAGAAACAAATCTCAACATCGACGAGTCTCAATGGGCAGAAAAGACTCGAAAGCGGCGGCATAGCTTATTGGATCAGAGTGCGCAGAAGGCACAGAGACACGACCGACGGGCAATGGCAAAGAAGAGGAAGGGGTTCAAGAACTACTGGGTGCCAATCATGTACAAAAGCAGTGCGTTGGCAGCGGTCGGAATCTGTTACGGCGTTTTGATCTCGCATCTTCACGACAGACAACAACTTGCACCCGTACCAGTTGAGGGTATTCCGCATCAATCCTGGTTTTATATCGTCTTCTGGGGCATGGCAGGTGTGTTCCTCGGCAGGCTCATGCCTTGGGTTGATCATTTGTGGGATAATACAGATGGAGACGACGACGACAACGGTACGGGTGCAGTTTCGCGTTATGGCAGCGAGAACGCAGGGCGTCGACGATCCGGCAGTGGAAGACAAGCGAGGACGTGGTGGGCTCCGGAGTGGAACGAGGTTGTGAGAAGTATCGGTGCCTTTATCGGCATTGCATTTGCGATTGTAAGTACAGGAATTGAATGCCGCTACAATAAAAAATGACAATGGCTCACAAGGTCCAGCGTAAATTGCCGTGGCAGTCGACACTCCAGCTGTCCTTGACCCTGGCTCTCTCCAACCCAGCAATCTGGTATCTGCTAGACCGTACACCGCCGGGCTTCATTCTCTCAACAACGGTCGCCATCACGGGTACAGCGCTCGCGTTGGGCATCAACCCGAATCTTATTCCTTCTCCGGCGGAAGCTGCTCGGTCGCGTCCACCAGGTCGTACAGGTAACGCCACGCTTTTCAAGATGCAACTACCCAACGAAGGCGAGCACCTGATCGGGGGGATGATCAGCCAAGAGAGCGTTGGTGTCGCCACTTGGATCGCGAGTGTCTTGTTCGTCAGCTGCGTCTGCTTTGGTAACATCGGGCGACGTTTGAAGTGGTAAGTCGCGTCAACAATGGGCCGGCCATAGAGCGGGGGTGGGAGGGTGCGAAGGTGGTAGGATGTCAACGTCAAACACAGGCATACCTGCAGTCAAAGAGTAATCGTATGATAAAATTCAGGGAGGTACATGTAGTTTGTATCAATGCCAATCACGCCTCTTCGTTATTCGATCCGCCCAAACGCCTCGCTATGCCCTTGGTAAATCGCACACATGAATGCAACATCGTTCGTAAATCTCCGCCGGTTCAAAAATCAAGGCCTGACCTTAGCCGTCTAGAACCTTTCCTTCATCCGAGCAGCCACGGTACGCAGATTACCGTATACCTTTCCAGGAGGAGCACCCAGAATCAAACTGACTACTGCTTCCCTAGCGACATGAATATTCTTAAAACCGCCCAGGATATGTATCTTTGAATCTGCCAAGACGATTCTGGTCCTGCTGGCGTTCTCGATGGCAAACTTGGTCTTGCCGTCCTTGCCCGCTATCCTACCAATCGCTCGCGAAAGATGCTCTCCGTTCAGCGTCTTGACGTCTTTGATCTCAAACGTTTCAATGTAGAGGTCGTCGAGTCTCAGGAGAGCAATCGCGTCATCGACATCGAAGCCCAGACTGAAGGCCTGGATGAAGTCGGCGCCTTTTTGCAGCGCGCCAGTGTCGGTTGTGTATTTTGATGTTCGCAGCTCAACGGCTTTGGATTTGATGTTCATTCGGACTTGAAGTTTGAGATGCTCGACCAGAGGTGGGTAGATCTTGGGCCATGCGTTCTTCAGCGGCGTCATCCTGTGCGGTGGTACGGGTACTTTGCGAGACTCGGCACGGTGAGCGAGAGTTTGTGGTGTTTCTGGTTGAAATACTGGACCGCCTTCTGTCGAATCCATGGCGATATCTGCGTCGGTGGGGATGGTGAGTGATGTGCTTGGATCTGCTGTCGAGGGATTGGTAGAGATGACTATGTCGTCGTCGGCGGCTGTGAGCGGTTGGGTCAGAGAAGGCGCCATAATGAGAGAAAGGCAGACGTACATTGCGGCGCATTGTGCAGGGTCTCTTCTTCAGCGAGCTTTCCAGGGTTGCGCAGAAGCGCTGTTGGCGCAGTCATATTGCCAGAGTATCGAGCAACGGGGATGTGATCTGATCGCAAATATTCTTTGACACGAATACGAGTGTAATCAATCAAGGTGGTCCAAGGTGGTCGAGGTTGGGACTTCAACTCGAGGCGAGGCCAAAAAATTCAAGAAATGGCAGAATCTGCATAGACTATAGGTAAGGTAGGATACAGGCTTGGGTCCAGGCGGTGGGAGAGCGGCAGATCCCGCTCGGGCCTTCCGTACCTTCCATGTAACTTACATGACTCTGCTGCAGCGACGAATCAGCGAGCTACGAATCGGCTTACAACTGCTTCTCTACAGATGTCATTATCGTGCAGGAAATTGTCGTCGTGTGATGAGAGAGAACGACGTAGCCGTTGTTGTGCAAGCGAGACAGCGGCGAAGCCATTACATCGTAGTAGTAATTTTTCTTGTAGCAATTGATGCCCTCACTTCGGTGTGGACTGTGAATGTAATGTCGTCCAGATCCATGAAGAAAGCAGCACGGACCCGCCAAGACCGAGTAAATCGGGCACTCGACTGATTCCAGCTTGAGCGACTTCATCCATTCACTGAGCAGCCCGTCTTTGGACCTCACCACCGCCAACAAACCCACCTCAACTCCTCCTCTCTCGGCCTTCGAGCTATCGCTCATCACCATGTTGGTCAAGTCAGGTGTCAATGCCGTGCGCAATGCAGTTGCCGCTCGCACTGCTGCGCTCAAGACGGCCAAGGTACGACAGCGACAATTTCCTTTCCATCTCTCGATCGAGCCAGTCGCAATCGGCCTCCACAGCTGGCTGCAACCTCACAAATCCCAGTCCGAAGTCACGAACTCATGCTGACACAATGATTTATAGCGCGCAGCTTCAACTTCCTCCAAGACCGAGGCTCAATGGAACACACTCGCTATGGGCTCTGCCGCTTCCGCTCTGGCCGTCGGTTCTGTCGCCTGGTACTACTACCAATTCGGCAGATCCGCCTCTGCCATGACTCCATCCGAGGAAGGGTGAGTTCAAGACCGACTCATGGCACAATCCCCGAAGCCTAACACTTCGTTCGCAGTCTCCACGCCACCCACTATCCCTGGGAACATGCCAAGCTCCACAAGACATATGACCACCAGGCTCTCCGACGAGGTTTCCAGGTCTACCGCGAAGTCTGCGCATCCTGCCACTCTCTCAAGCGTATCCCATACAGATCATTGGTCGGAACCATGATGACCGTGGACGAGGCCAAAGCACTCGCCGAAGAGAACGAGTACGACACTGAGCCAAACGATGAGGGTGACATCGAGAAGAGACCAGGAAAGCTTTCCGACTACATCCCATCTCCATACAAGAACGACGAGGCCGCTCGCGCCGCCAATAACGGTGCTCTGCCCCCAGATCTCAGTTTGATGGTCAAGGCCAGACACGGTGGCTGCGACTACATCTTTTCCCTCCTCACTGGTTACCCTGAAGAGCCCCCAGCTGGAGCCGTCGTCGCATCCGGTCTCAACTTCAACCCATACTTCCCCGGTACCGGTATCGCCATGGCAAGAGTCCTTTATGATGGTCTGGTCGAGTACGAGGACGGCACCCCTGCCACCTCTTCTCAAATGGCAAAGGACGTTGTCGAGTTCTTGAACTGGTCCGCCGAGCCCGAAGCCGATACCCGTAAGCGCATGGGTTGGAAGGTCATGGCCATTGGTGGTGCTCTTTTCGCCATTTCCATCTGGGTCAAGAGGTGAGTTACTACCGACCGAAGTCATCGGCTGTTCGTTACATGCTGATCCTGTTTACAGATACAAGTGGTCGGTCATCAAGACCCGCAAGGTCATCTACCAGGCACCAATTTCAAAGGCCGCATACAACGCCTCCACCCCGAGGCAGAACGTCAAGATCAGCGGTCAGGAAATGCTCAAATAGATGAGAAAAGTTTGGCCATTGATCAAGTTTGTGTGAGCATGTCTTTGATCAGGCGCCTCGTGTACAGCAATTTTGCGTATGCTGGTTGAGATCGTCTTTCATGCATGTGTACGTAATTAGCCTAGAAGAGAGGATGCTTTTACGGTTTCAATATTTAGAGTCGCAGTGATTATGTTTCATCAGCTCGCTTATGTTCATTTGATCGTCCGTGTTGTGTGCTTGCTACCCTCTGCGCCGAAGCTATCTTACGTTGGAGCCCCTGCACCCATGTTCGCGCGCTCGACACCGCGCCGCCATTGCCTGACCTTCTCAATTCGAGCGTGATAAGCTCTCAACCCCTCCAATGATTGCTCGCGTGTCTCGTCTCCTTCTCCTTCACCTTCATATTCCGTCCTCAGCTCGTCCTCTTTCGGCTCGTCAACATTCAATCTAGTCGACTGCGTATTAGCAAAAGTCTTACACTTGGTCTGAACGCTCGACCTAGACTCACCGCTCAGGGAAGCAGACCGAACCCTACCGGACGATGGGAATGGTGGCCGAGTGCTACCGAGAGTGCTCTGCGACCACTTGGGAGCGGCAGCCGCTGCTCGGCGTGAAGACTCAAAAGATCCAACAGGAGCGGATGGTCTGGTCTTGATTGGGTCCTCTGGGGGAGCCGTAAGCCCTGTGTCGAGAAAGCGACAGATTTCCTCATCTGCGGACTCTGTATCGCCGCGGGCATTGATTAGAACAGGATGCGGCTCGCTGACTGGACGTCTCGCTTCCTCCTTTGCTTGTATACGTGCCAACGCGGCCTTGTATCTTCTCTTGGATCGGGCGTCGTGTGCTCTCATAGCTTCCTGATTCTTCGAGAGTATACGCTCACGTTGTTGGTCGGCGGTTTCACCTATTCTGGAGAGACTGTACTCCGAGTCCGAATCAGATCTGGCGCCGGGCTTTCCTTCATCGTCCTCGCCCTCGTCTTCCGATGATGAAAGCTCGACGATGCGACCTTGTGTGGACTTGCCAAGCGGCTGCCGATTTGCCTCAGCCTGTGAAGCACGAAGGCGCGTCCGCGAGGCAGCGGGAGCGGCTGCCTCATTCTTGCTTGTTTTCGAATTCTTTGCAGTCGAACCAGTACTCTTTAGTTGAGCTCGAGCTGTGGCCATGGGAGTCGGCTTGGCAGCCGGCTTTTGCGGCTTGCTCTGTACTGTTGGGGGAACCTTGGTCGCAGTGGTGGCTTGCTTTGGAGCTGGAGTTCGCGTTGGTGCAGGAACCTGGGTCGTTGCGGCTGCTTGCTTTGGAGCTGAAGCTTGCTCCGGTGCAACGGCGACGACCTGATGCTTGTTCTGTCCGTTCGTTCTGGGCGTCTCTGCGTTGACTGTCTTCTGTGCCTGGCTTTTTGCAGTCTGTGAGCGTATCGCTTGAGCCGGGCTTGTCTGTGCTTGTGCATTTGTTACAGAGAGTGGCTGTCCGTGCGAACGGTCCTGGTCTTTTCTTAGTTGTTTCAACGTCTGGGCACTGGTGAAATCTTCATAATTCGCCGAGACCACCGATGCATCGTCTCTGAAATTAGCCTGGGACTTTGAGAATTTCGCTGCATTCGCCCCGCTTGATTGAGCAGGGTTCGGGTGGCGTGGAGACTTTTTGGGCGTCGGCAGACCGCCAGATTTCTTGGTCTGGGAATTGACAGTTGGGTTAACAGTTGGGTCGACAATTGCGGTGGATGAGCCGGCCACGGGCTGTGTATGACCAGTCTCGGGTGTCTTGTTCGTTCTGTCCACCCAGTGATCGAGGGTTCCGTGAGGAGTACCAGTGCGCTTTCGCAGGTCTTGGGACGAGGCAATTTCTAGGCCAATGGTACTCGCTGCAGGCGGTTCTGGCTCTGGTGGGAGTTTTTGATGAGTCTTCCTCGCTTTCGCAGCACGAACCTTCCAATCAGCCAGAGCCTGCTGATACTTGCGTTGATTTTGAGCATCCTCGTCGGCCCTGCGTTGAGCCAGATGTTCGCTCAGTTTCTCCCTGGACTCCCGGTCACGAGCACGGGCCTGAATGTCGTTGAGGTTCTGAGTATGTTGCAATCTTCTAGCTCTCGATGCCTCGAGGCGCTGATTCTCTTTCTCCTTGAGGGCAATTTCGTTTTGTCGGTCTGCTGCAGATTCTCGCATGCTTTCGTGTGCGACAAGACGCTGGACCTCAAGACTCGCTGAGCGTTCAGAGCCGATGGCAGCAATGACCGTGTCCTTGGTGAGTTTCGCGCCTGGAGAGTGTTTCTGGACAGCTCTCTCGAGATCGTGATAGAGATTTTTGCCTCGGGTGATGACACCTTGGACTGCACGCCTAGGAAAGTGCTTCCTGGCGATCCGAGCAATGTCCGCGCCTTCAAGACGAGCGGCGAGGAGAAGATCGTCCTCGGTGCGAGTGTAAGGCTGATCATCCGAGGAAGAGGGGATTCCTTGGGCGTCTTCGGCGCGAATGCGGTCCTGTGTGGCCTTTGCTTCGAGTTCGCGCTGTTTCTCTGCGTCAAGTTCACGTTTGACTTCGGAGTATTGCTTCACAACGGATTCAAAGGATACAGACAGAAAGTAGCGTGTGTACAACTCCGGGGCCGGGACATCATGTCGCGCCGCGACACGCATGTTTGCAAGGTCGTTTGGCGAGAAGACAACGGAGTATTTTGTACGGCCGGCAGAGGAAGAGCCTCCTGAAACTTTGGGTGGCAGTGATTGCGAAGCTGAAACGGCGGAGGTGACCACAGGGGCAGGTTCTGCAGTCATATGGTTCTGAGGCAGTGACTGGGATGACTCACCGCCGAAGGAGTCGCAGAATCTCTGGGCAGTCTTCCGAACGGGGTGAGGGATCTCGTCGTGATGTTTATCATTGTGCACGCCCGACAGCGCTGGCTGGCTTGGGTTCAGAGCTGTGGTCGAAGTGCCGCGATTTGCCGTCCGTGGCTTCTTGCTTTTCAAGTCGTCGTCGGCCGCAGCTGCCTCATCCCGCGATTGAGTGTCTTGAAATGTGCGCTTGTGTGGTGGAGGAGGTGGAGGAATGCTCAAGGTCGAGTCCGGCGGGAGAGACAGCTGGCGATCTGTGGGTGCTGTGTGAATGACAAACCGGCGAGATCTCTTGTCAGCACACAGCTCTTCGACAGTGTATCGCATGTCGATGTCGAAATGCGGCGCAGTGGTGGTGATCCTTGCAAATCGCCAATCGGACACTTTCCCTTCGTTGTAGCCATTCTTGTAGGCATCCTCGGCGCTTCTGCAGACTTCTTCGAATGTCCACGACGGGCTGACTGCAAGTACGAATCTACAAATGAGACGCGGTATTATTTCGCCGACGATGAACGGGCTGATCAACGGTCGATCGATAGGAAGGACCTCAAGTGACAGAGGGATGCGAGCCATGTGAGGCTCCATGCTCGCGACGAGAGCCGCGATCAGGAGGGAGGGTGTAGCTGATGTATGTCAGATAGTGGCGCGATTGAGTGACGGTGACCGCAGTGAGTGAGAGAGATGTGGAGGTCGCACTGTGAAGTAATTTCGTGTCGCGCGACGGTTGGAATCCGCGGGGAGAGAAATAGAGAGAGACATGGAGAGAGAACCTTTGGAGGAAACCGAAGGCAGAAGGCAGAAGGCAGGAGCTTCCAGTCTCCCCAGCCGCCGAAATGCAGCTAGCAGCTAGCCTCACTCCCGGAAGCTTAACTGCCATCAAATTCCTGCTTGACAGCACATCAGCTGCACTGTGAGGCAGGTGTGCCGACACGCGAAATACATGCAGGCTAGAAAGTGAGCAACGATGCAGCTTGACGGTATGCCTGCAGTGAGGTCCTTTGGTTACCTTAGGCATATCACTGTATACTACATGAGCAAGTCAAACGTAAGGTGGCAGAGAATATTACTACATATGGGTATCATTGCTTCTACTGTAACTCTTCGCTCAATGCCTCCACACACGCACTTGCTTGTCTTGTCCACCGCTGCCCACTCGCTCGCCGTCAGGACTCCAATCCACCGCAAACACTTGGTCCTTGTGTCCAGGCAGGTCTTCCTGCAGCTTGCCTGTCTTGACGTCCCATACTTTGAGCGTCGTGTCTTTGCTAGCACTGACCAGCAGTCTCGAGTCGGCACTGAATGCCACTTGATACACTGGACCCACGTGACCCTTCAATGTGAAAAGAAAACCACCATCCGCCGCGGACCAAAGCTTAATGAGGTTATCGAACCCGGCCGAGGCCAGCAGTAAACCATCCGGGGAGAACACCACCTGGTTGACTTGCTTCTGATGTCCATGTAGTCTCGTCACCGGCTTTGTAGATACTGACGGGTTCCACAGATATATCGTACAGTCGTCGCTTGCCGACACGAGACGCTCGGCGCCGCCTTTGGTCTGAATGTTCACACCGGCGGCTGCTTCGAACCGCTCCTTGGCTTTGGCACGCTTTGCCGCTTCCGACTCTGGCACGCCCTTCTTTCCAGTATGGTCGTGATATCCAGTCCTCAGTGCGAAATCTGTAGAGAGGGCTAGGTGATTAACCCAGTGCGCATGCGACGCGAGAGTATGCGCAAGGCTGCCGTCTGCGGCTTTCCATACCTTGATCGTCTTGTCATGTGAAGCCGTGTATATCAGGCCAGTGCCTCCCCAACGAACGCACGACACGTTGCCTTTGTGCCCGGTGAGCGCCATCCCCGCTTGCTTGCCAACCACGTCCCACACTCTTGCGGTTCCATCCTTCGAACCCGACACCAGCCTTGGTCTGCCCTGCTCTTGCATGTGATACGGCTCCCACGCCAACGAAGTGACCCATTTGGTGTGTCCCTTGAGAGGATTGCCGATCTGCTTGCCGGTGCTTGGATCCCATATCCGAACCGTGTTGTCGTAACTCCCAGTCGCCAGTTGGGTTCCGTCGGGTGACCAGCTTACAGCAAGAACCCATCCCGTATGGCCACTCAACGTATGTAACGGTGTCCCGGTATCGCAATCCCAGATCCTAGCGGTCTTGTCTCCGCTGCCTGTCGCGAGGCGTGAAGATGATGAAGGCGAGAATTGTGCCGTAAGGATGGATTCCCCGTGCCCACTGATCGCCGCGGAACAGCGCGTGACGGCTCTGACGCGGAAGACGGCTTCCGCGCGACATGGTACATTGAGCTGCAACTCTGTAGTAGAATCTCCGGACAGGAAGGCTGACACAATGGCAGACTGGTCAAAGTCGCCATCGCCAAGTGGATTGTAGAAGCGGTAGGGTAGACGCTCGCTCGCTTCATTCCGACCGAGTAGGGTGTTGAGCAAGAGCGATAGATTACGAGGAGTGAGATCAGCTAGTGACACGGTGACCACGGGGCCTTGAGGTTGTCCAGAGTCAGCGTCTCGGAACTGAATGCGCTGTAGTCCATCCGGTACCGATTCAGGAGCAACCTGGTGTTGGGACCGTTCAGCTTCCGCCTTCTTCTGCCGTTTCGAAGGCGGCGGCAACACTGTAGCCATGATGGGACGTCTTTGATATGGCGGTACGATTTGGGAAAGTCGAGTCGGTCTGAAGGTGAGACTCGCATGGTGATTCTAAACTTTTTGTCTCACCGCCCTGGCTGTCCGCCCAAAACGTGGGGTAAATAATCTGCCCTGTGAGAGCCGCCTATTCACGGGACAAAAGTCCCCAATGCATGTAATCTGCGATATCATTCATGGACAGTGTGTACGAGCCGCCTACGTGTAGTCCTGGGAGATGCAACCATGAAAAACCAAACATACACACAAGGTAAGGCGATAAGAGTTTCAGGTCTTCGGTATCTTGTGGACATTTCTCTTTGTACCTGAGCTAGGATCGTGACGACAACACTCGTATGAGACTAAAGTATTGGGGTAACAGCGCTCTCGGTATCAGTTGGGCATCGAGCTGAGTGGAGACTAGAAACACTGAATAAGTTATCCCTGACACGTGTGTGAACTGCACATCTGCGGGCTAAACTACAGCGTTGGTACGCACAGTCCATACAAGAAGCATACAGGCTCTAAGTATATACGTGTTGAATAACTCGAGACCAAGCGACAGATTGAGCGCAGCTTCGGTAGTGCTTCATATCCACAAGCCCGCATGCAGTGGATCCACGAATGCTGACGAAGATGTCTCCTCCAATTTCTCCTCCGGAAGCACCATTAGCGACGCGGTGCGTTCACAACATCTTTCAGTGTCAGATGAGCAGTCTATTCGTCAGAAGGCGGCGCCGAGATGGTCTGCTGATCATCGTTGTCATCGGCATGGTTTGGTGTCATATCATCGATGTACAGCGGGTTGGTGATCGTACCGTTCAGATCATGACCTATGAAGTCCCAGGCTGGCGTATACTGGTATTCGTTGATTCCCATAGCACTGTGACCCGCATTGGCCCAATCGGCATGAAACGTGTTGGAGCTGTAAAATGCGTTGGGGATCGCTTCTGCTGGCCGGAATCGTGAAGACGCCGCCGCCGAAGCTGGTCTTCCATACCCGTTTGACGGAGAGAGTGGAAATCTCTGAACGTCGTAGGCTAGCAGGTTGTGCTCGCGCTCCACGACGGGGGGCTGCGGAGCAGAGTTTTCCTTTTGCACAACGTCGAGCTTGCGCTTCTTTGGTCGGCCGCGCTTTGCTGCGTGGGCCTTTGTACGGGCTGTCTCGTTGGTTTGTTCTTCATCAGCTGTAGGGAGGTCGTCGAGGTGTGACTTTGATCTCCTCTGCGATCGTTGACTCATACCTGCGTTGGCGTCTTTCTCTGCCAACACAGAACGACGAGCCGTCCGGATGACTCTTTTGGGTGGTGTTTCTTCACCCTTGAGTGGACTGCTATCAGGGTTCGGGAAGCCAGAGATGTGTCTTGCCTTGCGCAACACTCCTGAAGGCGAGAAGACAAGCTCAGTGGCCTCGATATCCCGAGAAAGTGCTTCGAGCTGCTCGACAACGGAAGTCGCCTTTTTCTGATTGCGTTTCCTTCGCATCTCTGGGGTTGCGGCGTCGAACATGTTCATTCCCGGCCAAAAGATTCCTTTGAGCTTGTTTGCATCATTCTCCAAGCCATCGTCCAAGTCCAAGTCGTCAGCGGCAAGGTCGTAGACGTGCCCTTGTTTGCGCGAGACACGACTGTTTCTGGAGGGGGTTGGCGAATAGGCGCTCGAAGGATCATCCTCCTCTTCGGGGTCGTAGAGCTCTCGTTTGAAGCCAACGTTGCTGAAACCATACGGCATCCTGAACCATGGCTGAGGTTGGAACAGGTAGGGAACCTGGAGGGCATTGGGATTGATAAAGGGTGTATTACCTCTGGAGAATGGCTCGGCTTTGACCATTGTTGCGGTGAGTCCGGGATCAACAGCAACATGTGAGGTGCGTGTGGAAACGGTGGACCCGGCACGAGAACTTTGGACAGCTTGATAAGGTCAGTTGACTGATAAGATAATTACAACTGGAGACGTACATGCAGAATTGTGAGCTCGAGGTCTCCGCTTCTGGTCTTTGAGGCTCATGCGCTCCGACATCAGATTCTCGATGTTCCACGTTGCGTACCATGTGTCGTAGTCTTCAATGAGTGTTTTGGCCGTGTCGTCTTGTCCGGCTTTGACCTTGATTTTGTAGTATGTGGACAAATGACCTTTGCTCGCTATATGGGTGAGAAGATGAGATACATCGCTAAAATTTGGTCGTTTTGCACAAATGTTGCAATGCAGTGGAACAGTGCTCGGAAGCACGCTTGCGTTAAGTGGAAAGTGGGCCATTGGCAAGTGAGAAGCCATGAATGATAGCTCTGCCGAGATACAGAGTGAGTGTGAAGAAAGCACGAGCAAATGACAGATGAAAAGGAACGACTCTGGTGTCAACGCCTGCTGCTGATGAGCGAGGTACGCTATCGAGAGAAGAAAGAAGTGAGGCGAATGAGTGTCGAGATTTGATGCTGAGGAAGGGTAGACGGATGGAAGTGAGGAGTGGACGATGGAGTCGAGCCTCGGAGACCCGATTACTTGGACCCGGGCGGAACTAGCAATTGAAGGGCAGGAGCAAGTAACAGAAGCTGTTGCTGGTGATCTGTAATCGGAAGTGAAGCACCTGCAAAAATTAGAGAAGGCGCGATATTTCAAGCACGGCAGTCACACCAACAGGCAACTCCGGCCTCTTTCGCAATGGAAGTTAAGATACCTGATGCCTTCCTTGAAAGACAGCCAACACAACCTACCGCAATGGAAGGTACATGTAGCTTGTAGGTATTGAATACCTCTACCTCACCAGTATTCTACTGTCCTACCATATATACGCGTGTACCTGAACACTACAATAAATGACCGATTTGTTTGACTTGTACAAAGAGCAGACCCAGGTGCACATCTTATTTCGTCAGATTGGCACGATGCGGGCATACTCCTCAATCTTTTTCCTCTCGCCTTGTATCTGGGATGCTACTGATTACAACATGCCAGTTATTAGATTGCAAGAGTACAAGTACATGGATGATGGACGCTAGGCGCAGGTATACTGGACGGGAGATTGCGACTTACTATTTGCATCACCAACCGGTCTTACGTTGTGGAGTCTGCTATCAGGTGCGTGTAAACGAATAAATCGGTCACACTCTGCTTATGCGAAATCTATCGATCATTGCCACTTGGTCAGGGTTCTCGTTGTCACTGACTTTGGCATACAACTGTCGACGGTCAGAAATAACCAGATTGCAGGTGGGATGAATGCGGGAAAGACTCACTACACGGGGTCGACTTCTTCGAGCCCGGGATACTGGACGAGGCTGAGACCGGCAAGACCAAATACGGTGTGAAACACGTCGGCCATGTCCCCGGGTCTGTCTGATATGCCTCCGGTCTTGGAGTCCTGAGCGGAGTCAGCAGGAGTGTGATGACGCGAAACAAGCACTACGGACCTGACAGCTGAGGATGAAAGACGCAATCTTCTGTTGGTCAATCCAATGCAATCGACCGATCATGGCCATGCTGGTCATGACCCACCAACTGTAGCACACATCCTCTAGCTTCTCTGGTCTACCGTTCAAGCCCCCATTTGGCAACTGTCGCTCGCTGAGCCAGCCGCCCAGCTTGTCGGTGTCGACAAGATCCAGACGTCCAGCTATGGCCAGAGCGCCGACGCAGGTAAAAACCTGACCGGAATGCGATTCGGCACCGGGGCTTGTACCGAATGCGCCATCGACGTTTTCGCAAGACTTGATGTGGGCGACTGCCTTGTCGACATCTACCATGTGCATGAGGCCGAGCAACGAAAGGGCATTGAATGCACCGTAGAGGAAGCGCGTGTCCTTTTCCCCCCAGCCGTCCCCAGCAAAAGTCCCAGTTTCTGAGTCCTGCAGATCGGCAATAACTGTCAACTTCGTAAGCCGGGCTCCTCAACCAGGTAGCATGAGCATACATTGTCCTATCGTTTGCCTACATGCAGCCGTGTGCTGCTCCATCTCTTCCCACGCATCGAGCATGGCCAGTATCTGGACTGAACTGACTGTGTATAGCATATGCGGGTCATGGCCGGGCGCGGCACCGAAACCACCACTGGGGTGCATGCACGACAGGACGAAGGTGATGAGGTCTTTACGTGGCAGAGCGTCTGGCTGGCCCAAGAGGAAGAGAGAGGTCAAGCCCCAGTAGATTCCGCTGACGCGTAGGTGTTCCAGGTACCAGTAATCAAGGTCATCTTTGCGCTGCAGACTGATCAGCATCAGTGCGCACTGTGAGGATATTTCGAGTAGCGTACGTTGTCGAGAGACTGGATGTATTTGATGTGCTGCACTGTGTACAACTGGAGCTCCTCCGGGAGCGCCATGGTATGGGACAGTGTCGAGGCGGCCATGGCGAGCATCGAATTTTGTGTACGACAGGCTGAATGAGCGACCGCAGGCCTGCGAGTGTATCTGTGCCACAGGAGCTCAATTCAGCTAAGGTAGTGTGGTGTCGAAGCTGAAGAATGAGTGTGACTTGAAGCCGCAGTACTCGTACCTGCTGTTGGAGCCACATCACAATGGAAGTTCACAGCCTGAAAGCGGGCGGGATCCCCCCGACCTTGATGGATCCGGTCCGAGGCCATGCGCAACTGCGGTATACATGTACTGTAGACATCCACGGGTTTTGCATTATTGTTCATTTACTAGTACTACTCCTGTTCCTGGAAATGGTAGGCATCCTTTGATCCAGTACACAAAAGCTATGTCGTTTGCAGCGGGTCTTGCACAATCGGCAGCGAGGTACGGCCAGGTACAGTAAGGTAGTAAGATTTCTGAAACGGGCGCTGCATTCCTCGCTGTGGCTCACCCTAATCTCGTAACTTATTAACAACCCCAAGAACTGGACAGAATAATAGCAGACCTTCTTCGATGCTTTTTTGTAACCTTGTGTCTGTCATTCAACCGTTTCCGTCGAACGTGTCTCCAATTCCAGCCACCGCACCTCCAGTTTATTGGAATGTACAAAAGACTCCGCAACCACCGTTGATACGGAGCGCCCGCTAACAATACACCACATCAACTACCTCAGCTGTACCTTACCTTACCTTACTCTGATTTACCCTAGGAGGAGGGAAAGAATCACACAAGTTCTTGAACATCGAGTGGAGGCAAGGTTGTCGGTGGTACAGCACCAATACATATCGACTGCTTCTGTCTCTCTCTCTTGATTCCCACACTTCACAGACCCTAGACGCGAGTGTCTGGACAGCTGAGAGGGCCGTCTGTCGTCGCGTGCTGACCTCACGCTCTCATACCGCAGTGAGCGCCGGTGACGCCGAAGTCAAGGCAGCCGCGTACACCTTCGACGGTCACGCCCTCTTACCCTAGCGCACGCGATACCGCGCAATATCGACAAGCGCATAGCGACACTGTAGGGCGTCGTTTTGTCGAATCCTCTCACGCCGATCGTCCATCTCGACGAGCGTCAAGGAGCCGACTCCGACAACAATGCGTAGCGAGCGAACTGCATTGAACAGAGAAGACCTCAGCAACCGTGGGAACATTGAAACCATAAGAGGTACGTACATCCTGTGCCTCAGTTCGTCCTTACTCCGTGCGCTTCGGTGTCAGGCACAAATCTAGCATTATTCAATCATTTCACTGCCTCGCCGTGCTTCGTTCCATTTATTATTCAATCGTACTGTACAGTACCTTACCTGGACGGTACCTGAGCCAGCAACGGCTTAGTCGTTTGGCCCCACCAGTTACAGTAGAACTGACTCGATTGCCTATTAAGCCGTTACACACGCGGTAACTTTACCGTGGAGTCCCCCAGCCCATCACTACGAGAACAGGTACGAACATCACCGCTGCACACACCGTCGCACAACCATCACCGTCCTCATTCAGGACCAAACAACTTGGTCATCATCCGACCGAGAGTGCTCTGCAACCATTCATCGCATTTGCATCGCCCGTGCTCTGCACACACGAGAGCCCAAACACTGAAACTATCCTGCAATCTGCCGAGACCGAGCACGAAGCCAAACCCCCTGAAGCGAAGGCTGTACTGTACGTCCTTGAGGGGACCAAGTCTTTGCAGCCCGACGACGCACTTATGAACACCTCAACAGCCTCCTCCGCGCCTTCGACACCTGTGCGCTCGACTGCAAAACACGCCAATGCCACCCCCGTCGACACCGACACCACTGCGCGCTTTGCGCTTCCCTCTCAGAAAGAGCGTTCCATGAGCAAGAGCGGGTGGAAGTCCTCGACTCGCGGGCGATCCGAGGACAGAGCCGGACCTGAGAACGAGTCGTCGGACATGAAAGCAAAATCGAAAAAGGACAAGAAGACCGACAAGGACATGCAGAAGGAAAAGGAACGCCAATTCCCCGCCGACCTGCACCCCTTGGCCAAAGACTACAAGAAGAACAACGGTTCTGGCTTCTTTGGCGATTTCAAATCCACCTCTTCAAAAGCTGCAGACGGTTTGGGCAAGGCAGGCAAGGGCTTTTTCAGTAGGTTGACCAGAAGTACTAGCAGTAACGACAAGGTCGGCGCTGGACTCGACGAAGAGTATGACCCACGGATACTGAAGCTGCCGCTTGTGCAGCAAACAAGAGAGACCCGCATTGCCAAATCATACGATCACTGCAGGGACAAGACTGAGTTTTGGATGCCTGCACTGCCGTGGCGCTGTATCGAGTGAGTTCGCTTTTTGCGCCGTGGGAACTGACCAATGCTGACTCCACATTAGCTATTTGAACGGCAAATGCGAGGAGGAAGGTCTGTATAGAGTCTCTGGCGGTCTCACCAACGTGAGAAGGTGGAGGAAAAGATTTGATATCGGTGAGTCGTTTTATTGCAATGGCATGCTGCCGTCGCATATCCCAGCGCGTGTGCTGACAGCCCCATTCAGAGCGCGATGTGAACCTCCTGGATGAGCCCGAACTCTACGACGCCAGTATTATCGCTTCGCTGTTCAAGGAATGGATCCGCGAATTGCCCGAAGAAATCTTCCCAAAACCGCTGCAGGCCAAGGTTGCTGCCACGCTGCCAGCAGAAGTGCCGGGCACCAAACCAGTACCACAGGCTCTTCGCGACGAACTATCGAACCTGCCACCGTTCAACTACTACCTACTGTTCGCCATCACATGTCATTTAAGCCTTTTGCTTTCCCACGAGCCCAAGAACAAGATGACATTGGACAATCTCTACAGATGTTTCAATCAATCCTTGAAGCTAGACGGGCGCATTTTCTACACACTGGTCGGAGACTGGAGACAATGCTGGCAGGGCTGCTACACCGAAGACGAGTTCTTGCGAGCCGAATACGAGTACCTCAACACCCCTTATCCACACCAATACGCCGAGTCGGATCGCCGCGCTACTGTCGCTAACATCATGGACGAGCGGGCCTTGACTTCTTCTTCTGGGAGCGCAGCTTCAGCTACCGGACGGTCCACCCCCGAGGATCAGCGTCCGGCTACATCTCATACACAACCCTCCCACGTGGCTGTCGAATCTGATACCGAGGTAAAGGTACCAATGAGGAAACAGAAAAGGAGCTCGTCGGATGTGACCGGCATCTCACCTATGAGAGTGCGCAATTCTGTCAATCCTCACTGAGCACGTGGTCATTGCGATTGTTTGAGGATAAGATACTGAGCGGCGCGGACTGGATGAAAGCACTCTGGGGCTGGAACCTGCGAGGCAGAGAGCGTCCGACGCCGAGAGCTGCGGTCTGCTAGGTCGTGTGACTGGTGTGATCTAAGTTGGCAACTACGAAGGGGGTCAAACGTTGCAGGAAGGAGTCGCATTCAACGGTCTGTTTGATTGGAAATACCCTCTCGGTTTTCGCATGGCGTTTGGAAACGACGGAGAAAGGCCACAAGGATGGCCTTGTGCAGACATATCAGAGAGAGCTTTGGGTAATGTCACCAGATTGAATGTATGCTAAAGGCATATGGCTGCTGCGACGCAAGCCCAAGAAACAGCTGACCGACCATTGATGGTGTTTGAGAAGCAGCTTTGGCTGTTCTATGTAAGATATTGGGAAGGCTAGAGCGAAACCGTGACGAGGAATCCCATGACATCTGCACATGGAATTGTATCAAGGATTATCCTACCACGGTCAACGCATTAGTATTGTCAGAGCAATTCATGAATACAGCTGTCCAGGGTGTCACGGAGGTGTCTGGGAAACATGTAAGGTATCGAGAAACTGAGCGCGCCCGGCTGCCAAGACCTGGCCGTGAAGCTTTCTTGTCTCGACTGGGGAGCAATGGAGTTGGTTCATCGACTTTCAATTGGCAATCCGGATCAGGCTCAGGGCGCAATACTTGACTCGAATCGTTCGCACAATGGCAGGCTCGTCTGTATCACAAGCGCATAGCCGCCTCTTGAAAAGTGCCACTGTTCGTCTGTCTTGCCAGCTTGCAGCAAGGTCAACCTCTCAAAGTCTGCTTCACAACTACAGCAATCCTTTTCGAACGATTTGCACCACATCATCTTCTGGAGACCGAGGCAGCATTACGCAATCTCAGAACCGAACGTCAGGTCTCACAACCTCATCATGCCGATCGCAGGCGACGCGCAGAACATTCACGCAGACGGCCGCTCGCAAGCAAGACACGCCGGCGACACAATTGACCTGGGATGAATTTCTTAAGCTCAGAAAGACGAGACGTTACATCAGTCTGGTGTCTTCGATAGGCACGGCAGTGGGATCTACCGCCATCGCGGTCCCGATCATGGCTCAATACGAAGTCGAGAACCAAATCGCGGCATTGACTGGGCTGGATCCATTCATTGGTATCGGTCTCACTATCACGGCTGTTGGAGGTGTCGGATGGTTGTTGGGTCCATTCGTGGGCAACACGGCATTTGGAATTTGGAAGAGCAGTTTGAGAGGCGAGATCGCAAGGGTGAGTGTTTGCTTCCGTTGACCAGCATAGCATTCGGGCTAACGTCATACGCAGAGGGAGAAGGATTTCTACGGGCACATCAAGCGTTACCGCGCCGATCCGACGTCGTCCTCGGTCAACAACCCGGTGCCGGACTACTATGGAGAAAAGATAGGGAGCGTGGCCGATTATCGCAGATGGCTGAAGGATCAGAGGGCGTTCACCAGGAAGAAGAACAAGAACCTGCTGTAATGAGCATGGTTAAAAGAGGCGGCTGACAGATACAAGACTTTATAAGCGTTTATGAGCGGGCGTCTGGCGGCTTTGCATGGGAGTTCCACCAGCTGGCAGTGTACAGAACTAGTGAGGGACACGCATGGGCTTGTTATTCGAATCTCCTGTCACCCAGAAACAACAACCATTCATACTCTCCTCTTCCTGCAGCCGCGGCTGTTGTACGATAGAAAGATGATCAGTACCTTGCACCGATTTCCTTCTCCTTCTCAATCTGCGCCTGGTCCACAATCACGATAGCTTTGCCTTGGATCTTCCCTCCGTGGACCAATTCGGTCAATTGCCCAATCTTGTCCAGACCTTGGAAAGGATTCGTCTTGACCTTGATGCCATGCTCGGCAATAACGTCGAGCATGCGTTTGCTCTCTTCTGGTGAACAAATCAGTGAGCCGTGGACTCTGATGTCTCTGAAGATCAGTTCGGCAAACGGAATGACGACCTCATCTGGCTGAGCAATCTGGACCATAAGACCATGCATCTTTGTGACGGCACAGGCGATGCCGGCTGCGTTTCGAGCATCGGATATGGTGATGGTGGCATCGGCACCAGCTCCATTGGTGACCTTCTGGACCTGTTGCACCATCTGGTCTTTGCCCTCACGGGCGTCCAGCGTGATGTCGGCTCCCGTCTCTTTCGTTAATGCAAGCCCGTCATCCCTGGCATCAATACCAATGACCTTCAGACCAAGAGCCTTGGCGAACTGGATGCCCAGATGACCTAGGCCACCACCGGAACCGACCAGACAAAGCCATTCGCCGGCCTTCAAATTTGCTTGCAAAACTCCGCGCCAGATGGTCCTGCCGGCACAAGCGAGCGGCGCGGCGCTTTCAAGGGTCACGGTATCCGGTAAAAGAGTGCTAGTTCTCGAGTCTACAATGGCGTACTCGGCAAAAAAACCATCGCGCATGACTCCGCAGTGGCCTTTGACGTTTGGACAGTACTGACGATAGTTCTCGGGACCAAGACAGTCCTGACAGGCGCCACAGGGGTGATACGGGAGACCGCACATGACTCGATCGCCGACTTTGAAGTTCTTGACCTGATCTCCCACGGCCACAACGGTGCCGGCGCCTTCATGAGAGGCGGTCAATGGCGGCTTGCTTTGTGGGTCAAAGACACCCGAGAGAACCATGCTGTCGGTATGGCAATTGGATGCGACAGCAACTTTGACTAGCATATCCGGTCCTTTGACTTCACTTGGGACGGGAACGGTCCGAATCTCGTAGGGTTTATTGTACTGCAAACGCATCAGGTCAACATTCAATGACTGTGCGCAGAGCGGAGCGACGAATGGGTACCTCGACGACCTGTACAGCCTGCATTTCGACTGGAAGCTCGTTTACGGCCATGTTGAACCTATGATACTGCAGAGCATGAGTCCCGGGTGATGCTGCAGTGTTCAGAGCTCTGAACGCTCACCTAAGTAAGTATTTACATGTACATATAGTTCTTTCGAATGGAGGAAGTTGCTCCTTCTCCTGCCTTATTACATGGACCTGTCAGAAGCAGCACCGCATTGCGGGGTCAAAAGTGACGCCATCGAAACACTGAATGTGGACGAACGACTGGGGGAGGCCGAGACGCAATCAACTCAGTCTCGCGGTTGACGATATAAGTGGCGCTCAGTAATATACCACCCAGTAACACGTCAGCCGTTCAACATCAGAAGTTGAGTAATTGTGTATAGATATATTGTTTACATGTAAGGAATTTACCATCAGATAGGCATAATAGGTATACGTTATGCTCTAGTCGGCTGATGGTATATACAGTGCCCTAAAAGAGCTGAATCTAGCGTTGTATGTGCCACTTATTTTGTCAAACGCGAGCCAGTAAGAATAATATATATAAATGTAGTGATAACATTGCGATATCAACATCAAATTGTGACTGTACATGTAAGATAGGTATCTACAGTAGTAAGCTGCACCTGCAACAGTCGCTTGCGCACCCGGCGTACTGTATATTGGGCCCTGTTCTCCATCATCGATCGGAAGCTCCCGTCTGTAGGAGTTCCATCAACCGTCCAATGTCTCTTCGACAACGCATCCTTCCAATCCGCAATTTACAGTACGGCTCGCAATCCTGCTGCCTAAATAATTTACATGATAAAGCCGTGACAACCTTCAATCTCCCACCTCTCTCGTTTCTAAGCTGTCCTTGTTGAGATCAGAACAAACAATAAACAATTGTCAAACATCGAAAACATATCCCCAACTCATCTCCACTTCAAACACACGAACAGAGGTGACAATGGCTCCATCGGTTCGAGACATGATCGCCTCTCACACACTCGCTTCCGAAATCATCACCCGCCACGATACGGACGACAGCATACTGGACCACAGCGAAATGAACCTTCTTCGGCGTTGGTGTCTTGATCCTGAATACGCAAGAGACATACTCGAGGAGCGCGGCATGCAAGACGCGACTGATACGGCGCCGGGCGCTCTTGCCAATGAGGCTCACGGTAGCCTTGCTGGCTATTGTATTGCCACGTACGGCACAGAACACTCGGCCTTGACCGCGGATGAGTTCAGAAGACTTCAGTTGTACTTCAAAGGGCAAGGAACTCTATGATTGGTATATCGGACAGGATGGTGATTGATAGGCCGACATCAAAGTGAACGGAAAGGTGGATACGGTCAGTGAAGACTACCAGTGTGTACAAGAGACAGCATGTGACAGGCGTTCCACAAGGGGTATCTTGCTACTGCGTGGACAGTGAGTCCTGTCCTATTCAGGTCGTGTACACGAAATCGGGCCTCTTGTCACCCAACAGCGCAATCTCGGAATCTGTCTTGTTCTCCATCAGGTAGTCCCTCTTTCCCTCCCTCCGCTTTTTGTTCTCGGCCTCGAGCGCAAAATGGGTGACGAGACTGCCACCGAAGAGAAACAAGACCATGTACGCAAGCACAACAGCATGGCCTGTACGGTAATTTGGCTGGAGAAGGAGGTGTCAGCTACGTGTACCATCTACCGACGATGACAATAACACAAAAACAAGTGATTGCATACCTTGTCCTTGGCCCTGTAAATATTGCTCGAAACAACTCCATTGAGGTTTCCCCAACCAATGACGAATCCGATAGTCACACCTCGCTTGTACACCCCCTCGACGTTGTTGGCGGTCCAGGATACGGTGTTGGCGACGCAGGGGTAGATGCCGAGTGCACCGAGGAAGGTGCCGGCATACTTGACATGCGGGTTGGTCGATCCAAGCAGCATACTGAACCCGGCGATACCGATGAGCGAAACACAGACATTGCACAACCCTCGCTGGTTGGTACGGTCGGCGAGCCAGCCGATGAAGACGGTCAAGACAGCGGCGGAAGCATAAGGAGGGACACTCAGAAGGTTTGCCGTGGTGGAAGCGAAGCCCAGCTCGCTGATGATTGTGGGCAGGAACAGAGAAAATGCGTACAAAGCACCATCACATCCCATGTAGCAGATGGCAAAAGCATACGTCTTCCAGTCCTTGAGAGAGTTCCAGAAGTAAACCATCTTGAAGCTTTCATGCTCGGCCGACGATTGCTGGTCTTCTCTCAGCCTGCGGAGGACACGAGCGCGATCTTGTTCGGACAGAAACTTGGCTTCGTCTGGGAAGTCGTGAACCATCCAGTAAGAGACGCTGCCGACGATGACAGTCACCAAGCCTTCGAGGATGAAGATCCACGCCCAGCCGGGTCTGCCACCGATGCCTTTCATCAACGCAATTGCTGCGGCAAGTAGACCTCCGAAAGAGCCGGCAAGAGCGGCGGCGGAAAAGAAGATGGCGGCGCGGATTCCAATCTCAGAGCGCTTGTACCAGCAGGACAGATAGTAGTTGACACCGGGGAAGAGTCCAGCTTCGGCCATGCCTAACAAAGCAATGAGTATATGTTGTTATTGCTAGCGAGACACGTAGTGATCAGTCCATCATACCTAGAAACCATCTAGCGGTAGCGAGTCCGCTGAAGTTGTGGCAGAGACCCATGGTGACCATGACGATACCCCACAAGACCATGATCAAAGGGATGAAGACGCTGGGTCGCAGGCGCTTGAGGAGGACATTGGTCAGCGGTTCAAAGAGGGAGTACGAGACGAAGAAGATGGACAAGGTGGCATTGTATTGACCGCTGGTCATGTGAAGGTCTGTCTGTAGGCCATCAATTTTGGCATTCCCGATATTGGTCCTGTGAATAGTCAGTCTAGTGACCATTGTCCTCGGTGTAGTCTAGCTGTGCACCTGTCGAGAAAAGAGATCAGATAAAGGAAGCTCAGCCAAGGGATGAGTTGCCAATCGAGCTTGCGCAACAATTTCTTGTCAACGGCAGCCCTTTCCTCAGCGCTCAGGCCGGCATCGGGATCGAAATCTAGGTCAAGAGCAGTGGTACCAATGTTCTCTAGCTTGATGGCCGAGTTGTGACTGTCGCTGTCACGCGCTTTTTTGTCCATGGTTGGCAGAGGTAGTGCGAAGACGATCTTGAAGGGCTATGACAAAGAAACAAAAAAGGGCCACGGTCTGAGGAGCGGCCGACCAGGTCTTTATGATAAGCGCTCATGATAGACGTACATGTACATTACGATGGTACATTAGACATCGATTCCACACTCCAGGAGTCCGGGGCACAAACCCCGTGGGCGACGGAGACAGCCGTTCATCTGCGGGGCACGTGGTCTAGCCATCCCGTGATGACCGGAAACAGCACAAACTTCGCGGGGGTCTGCCAAGCACTGCATCGCTCTGAGCCACCCGTTCGTCCTCGGTCACGTGCACATGGCAATCATCTGCTGGGACCGAAATTCGCTTGTCGTTTCCTGACCAAACACTGCATGGAACTACGCGGCCTCAATTTTTACTGTACAAAGCGCAAATAATGACGATGAACGATTCTTCGACGGACCATACGAGTGATCTGTTGCTTCGTGCAGTAGACAACCCATCTGCTTCGACCGAAATGCGCTTTTCGATTTTGAACAGACACTGCTTGGAAACTGGGCGGCCTTGATTCAACAAAGAGTAACTCACGATAAAGAATTCCTGAATCGACTGTTCGAGCGATCCATTGGGCGACTTACTGCGACTGACCGACCTTGTACATCACCTTATGCACAAACGCGTTCATGCTTCACCGTCACGTCTATCTCAGTGCATCGAGTATCGCACTTTCGTCTCTTGAGCTCTCAACTGCACCGCTCCCGCTGACTGATTAGACCTTGCCGCTGTTACTGATCCTTCACATCTTTTCAGCCAGGCTCGTCGACGCTTTCAAAGCGCAAAACGTTGATCCGATCCTATAAATATCATCCTGTCAGGTATAAGTACTTCCTCTCCTCGTTGCAGTTCTGCCGTCTGTTTCTCATCTCATCGCCGGGTCGAAAACCTACGTCCACTGCTCCTGTGCCTTATCAATTAGTCTGCAACTGCGTTCAACAACCTTCGTTTTACGGCAAGATTCAGCATATCTCTTCACGCCAGTTTGACACTTACTCTACTCGACTCATTGACTTCTCACCAAGCGTTCTTGAGAGCGGAATTCGTTTCTTCATTGGAGCTTGTTGCTTCAGACCTTCTCCCCTTCTTCCACCTTCATTCTTCCTCAACCTTGGTTCAAAACCACCATCCGAAAGCACCAGTCACTGCCACTTTGACTTCACAACAATGTCCGTTCAAGCTCACTTCAACACGCACTACGGTACTTACAGCTCCCGGAGATCAGCAGACATCACTGCTCGCAACGGACTCCCCATCACTGTCGAAATGCCTCAGATGGCACATTCATCTCACGCAGGTACCAATCTCACCACCGATCTCACCACAATGGAAGCACAGCATATCTTCCATATCGCTACCATCGAAGCGGAGAACCGATCGCTTGTTGCTCAGAACCACGCCAACCAGAAAATCATAGAGTTTCTTCTTGCCCAACTGGTTCAAGCCAGCAATGCCCAGGCTCCTTCAAGTACGATTGAAAATGCTTCACCCAAGGCGAACCCACCAGCCGCGTGCATTGGTGTCAACTCATTCGGGGAGAGGACTTGGCCCGATACGCAGCCTGGACCTGACTATTATCGAAAGCCACTGACTCCACAGCTTCGAGTGTTCGAAAATGGGCCGTTGGATGACTACTGGAACTCCTTGACTCCTCATTCTTCCGCTGATGTCAACGACTCCAGACCAGTCGCGAAGCCTGCAGAAAGCGACATGACGGATTGGGTCCGCCCACTCGTCATCTCCCACGCCGCTGTTCCACCAAACCCAAAACATCCGGCCATGCAGGCTTCTGCCAAACCCGAAACTGACCGCGGCTTCGATGAGGCCCTCATCACTACACGACACAAGCCGGAGACGAGACCGACTTCCTCTGGTCCCGATCTCCGCAAGTTTCCAGTCGGTACACTGTACAAACCGGAGATGAGGGCCGAATCGTCACCATTCATGCCCATTGGATACACCTTGCGCTCGGCGCACTCTATCGAAAGACCTCGCCTTCCACACGTCGAGTCCGACGTTGCTTATGGTGTCGCGGAGGAAAAACAAGAAATCCGATCACTGCTCATGTACCAGCCTGTGGAGCACGACAGCGACACCAAGCGAACCGTAGTCATCACAGGGTTTCCATTGGACGGAAAGCTTTCGGACCTACTGAACCAAGTTCACACCGGCCTGGTCTATTCTATCACCGTGAACGACACGAGCACCATCAGCGACCATGCGACTGTGGTCTTGATCTTCCTACGCGGAGAGGCTGCACGTACTTTAGTCGGCGAGGCGACTGCGAAACGCATGACTGTCCCGGACACTCACGGCGTCGATCACGTCCTGAACTTCAGAATGCTCGAGTCGGCTACCTACCCAATCCCGGGTTGGCTATATCGTCGCGTCACGGAGCAAGGCGCAACCCGCGTTGTTCGCGTATCTGGTCTACCTGCCGAACTTACCTGCCAGGCCTTCACCAGTTTCGTCTGCGAGTGCGGCACCCGTCGTCACGGTCTTGCCTCTATCTCCAAGGACGACAATGGCAACTTCGTCGCCGAGTTCACCAGTGTTCCCAACGCCTTGAAAGCCGTCGAGCGGCTGTTCAGTTATCCAGATTTTCGCAATGCAATCTGGGGTTATTTGCCAGATCCGTGCAACGTCGGTGTTCCGTCTGTCGGAGAAGCTGGCGAGGTGGAGAGTGAGGAAAGCGGCATCACGACTCCGGACATCATCCATGGTGCTGAGATGGAAGGCAGCAAGGATGCTGCACAGGAAGAACGTTTGCATGTCGCCGGGGTCATAGAAGTGGACAAATACGGGCATGCTGAGGACTTGATTTGAGGCGCATACGGGCATCGTGGTACTATCACCTTAAAAGATGTGTGATAGTCGCCTCTGCGGCCGTACCAAAGTATACCAAAAATACACATCATCTCCATGAAACCCAACCTTCCTTCCTGGTCCATATCCCAAGCTGCGGCAATCGTAGTCGGTCATACCTGTAAGATTACGATCGTTTTCCGATTCCAATACAGAGCGATGATAGTTGGTTCTCTCATCTTGGAAGAATTCATTCGGCTGCAATACATTATTTACAAAGGTCTGTCTACAGTGCACCGGTAGCATGTCAGGTGCAATCCGCGGAACGATGAAGCTATGCAGCATGCTTTGGCAGGTCACTGCGGGTAGAGTAGATTAATGCTCGGTTCACTTCAAACCCTACGCTCGAATTGAATCTGAGCGGGAGCGATAGGTCTCGAGAACAAGCTCGAGTAATCGGTGTCGACGACACCCCTGCGGCCATCCACGTTGTAAAATCTGAACTCGCGGACCATGGTGGCGAGAATGGTTTGTAGCTGGACATATGCAAACTGCTCGCCGATGCATCGATGTCTGCCGGCTCCGAATGGTAAGTAAGGAGATCCGGCGCCCTTTGAGACCAAGCCATATCCGTAATCTGTCTTCTCTTCCTCTTCTGCGCACGCGGCGATGATGGGTTTGAGCGTTGTGTATTTTGAAGCCTTCTCGTCGCCGTTGCCGGTGGCATTGTCGCTGTCCCAGCGGTGAGGCTCCCAGAGCATGGGCTCCGGGAAGTATTCCGAGACCTTGGAGGTCACACCTGGAGCAGCGAGCAGAACGTGTGTAGGTGGAATGACATAGTGTGTGCCCTCGACCTGCATTGGCTGCTTGACCTTGCGCATGATGCTGTGAATTGGGCTGTGCAGACGAAGGGTCTCCTTGACGACCTGAGCGTGAAGCGGGAGACGAGAAAAGTCTTCATAGCTGATGTCGGGAAGATGGGGGCCGAGCATACGCTTCTGCTCCTCCAATAGCTCTTCAGTAATATCAGGACGGCTGGCAAGACGAAGCAGGATCCAGGAGATGGTGGCGGAGCTGCTGTGCTGACCGGCCATCAGGAGAGCAATCATCATGTGGGCAATCTCACGATCCGGGATGGGGGTGCCATCCTTGTATTTGCAGCTCATCAGATTCCAGATCATGTCCTGCTCTTTGTTGGCATTGCCCTGGGCCTCGTCCTGGCGTCTCTGCTTGATGATATCCAGGTATGTGTCGGCCATCTTGCGCTGAGCAAAGTCTCTCCTGCGATTTTGCGGAAGTGGTGCCCACGGAAGCATAAAGTTGATTGGAGTGAAACCCATGTCAAGGTCGTGGTACAGATCGGCAAAGGAACTGTCGAAGCGCTCGCGGACCTCCTTGCCCTGGAGCGAGCGGGAGGCGGTGTAAATGGTGAGTTCAGCCATGGTAGGTGGAAGGTCAATTCGGCCTTTTTGACCCTTGAAGTGCTTGTTGTCATTGGCGAAGGCTTTGGTCTCGGCGGTAATGAGCTCGACGTAGGAGCGGAGGGACTCGGTGGTCAAGCCGAATTTGACAAACTTGAGCAGTATCAGCATTGCGCGCGACGCTCTCGGATGGCTAGTCGATTACCTTCTTCTGCTCCATGAGCTTGGAGTTTGGGCAATCGTACACTACATCAGTTCCAAAGACGGGAGTGGTCAACGGACTGTAGATCTCTTCAGCGTTGACATCTTTGAGCTTTCCATTGAGGATAAACTCGTTTCCTTTTGTTCCAAGACAGACGGTGGTCTTCTTGCCAAGCAGTATGAAGGTGAAGACATCGCCATACTTCTTTCTGGACTCGAAGAAAAACTTGTAGGGGTCGATGCCGTAGGTGATTGTGCTGCCGATGAAGGGAACCCAGTGGAAGACGAGAGGCGGATCGGTGCTGTCCTTGCCGACTGGGATGACCTGGCGCAGAACATTCAAGAAGATCGAGATGGCGATAAATGCGCCGAAGCCGAGCAGTGCGACAATGTAGATTGGCTGGCCATCGAGTCTTGCCGCAACAGGATCAAGGATACCAGCGAAAAGCCCCATGGTGAGTCGAGGAAGCGGCTCGTGTACCGTTCGGGGCGATGAATCGGCGCAAAAGGTTCAAGCGAGTGTGGTCGCGCACGAACGCGGTGGGTGTGGTGCGTATTGTAGTTAACAGTGAAACTGTGACTTATTAGTGGTCTGATATCTCTGGTGATTATTATTATTGTTAACATTGCAGGCGCGCCCTGATCGGCTTCCGGGACCGGGGTAAGGAACGGCCCGCTCAGGATCGTTTTCAATTGAAGGTACAGTACCTCACCGTAGAGGGTGGGCTTCGAAGGCACCGAGCGCTTTAAGGTATGCAGGCTTTTGTGATTGAATTGAGTAGCTCAGTAGAAACATTCGTACAATGTATTGAAAGAGCTTTCATCGTGTGTTACCTACCGCTGAAAGTATTGAGACCACTTGGGTTCGTGCCGGCGGAACTCACCGCAACTAAGGGGGATCATGATGGGACCCTCTGGCATAGCTCCTGTCATCTTGAGAAACCAATGACTGCTAAGACCAGCTAGGTAGTTATATACCAAGTCAAACATTCCTGGAAAGAGCAGTCATAGTGTTACCGCATCTCAACATGAATTCGTCAAGTCATAAAACTCCGTTACCCGCTCGCCATGCCATCATCTTTACAACCGTCCCTTGGTGATTATGAGTATCACACTCCTGGGGCACATGAGACAGACCTACGCGATTCTGGTGGTGCAGTAACTCAGAATTGGGACCGTTTGACGAACTGTACCGATAATTCAGTGGTCTACCGTATACTCACCGCGTCTAAATAGACGATCGCCTGCTGGTTTTGCATTCAGATGTTAGCGTCCGCCTGTACAAACAGGAATATATTGATTATTAGCAAAATTACCGTTCAATCATGGCTCGTTTCTAAAGCCAAATATCTTGCCCGGCTGGCGCAGTACGTTCACACTGATTACACACTATTGTTGACTGATTTCTAATAAACTTTGCAGATGGTAGCGCGTCAGACTTCTATGGATACGTCCAATCAGTTATCTGAAGGTTGTGGGTTCGAGCCCCACGTTGGGTGTGGTCTTTTTGCAGTTTTTGACACTTGGGAATGGCGAGTGAACGAGAAACCCGTGCGGACTCACAGTGTCTTTGCAGTCTGTCGCCAAGCGTTCTGTAAACCTGACTTTTTCATTTTTCTTCATAAGGAGGCACCGCAAGATCCATTCGATGAGATGAAATCTATCACGATAGCTCCCATCATACATCACATAACTAGGCATCAATAAGGTATAACAAGAACATTCTGATACCGGTCCTGTGAGTAGACAAAGGAGGCAGTATGGCCCGTTGAAGTTGGCTTTTAGCCCTACTCACCTTGCCCGGGGAGGCCTGAAGCTGCCACCAGGCTGACGGTTACAAGTGGTATTATTACGTTCCCTCCAATACTAGATAGCTGCTATGCAGTAGGCCTACGAGTCTGTAGTGCCACGGCCTGTCCTCCCGGCTCTTGCGCCACAAATTTGGCGAAGCATTAGAAGCCTCGACCTTTCTTCGTGTTGTAAGCAGCACTACGAGTGCCTACCGACGTGTACATTTCCCCGTTGCAGGCGACGGAACTGGCATGGTGCACAACACATGATCGACGGGACCGTCTGCAAGCTATCTGAACGGAGTCCTGGATAGATGGTGCCAGTTGGGCTTTCGAGTTGCGAGATAGACTCTGCCTTGGAAAAAGACTCACAGGTCCACGGGTAGTATTAGGTTACGAGTGGATGTGTCTCACTTTGGACCGTCAACTGCGCATGGTATGGAAGGAACGAGGGACAGGGATTTGTCGGCATCAGCGCATCTCTATGTCGTCTTCAAAAGCAGTACTAACGTAAGTCCTACTCTTGAACTCCTACCTACCACACAGCTGAAGAGGCCGAGTCTATCTCCACCCCTGCATTCGCGGTCCGTATCTCAGGTTTCCCACATGCCATTCTCAGTTTCAGCAATCAAAGACGAGATATGGGCTCGACCGGCAGCACCCCAAGCTTTACCGCAAGTTTCCAAACAATCGCAATCTACACCGGCCGTGCCACCAACGAGGGTTGCTCTACCGCTCTATATCTATCCTGCGTCTGGAGCTTGGGATTTGGTGTTTGAAGCCATCGTAGCGAACCCGTCGGTACACTTTGATGTCATCGTCAACCCACACAACGGCCCAGGAGGACCTGTGCCCGACGTCAACTACATAACAAACATCTCCAAGCTCAACTCGTACTCGAACGTAACGTCCTTCGGATATGTCCATACCAGCTGGGGTGGACGGAGTGTGGAGCACATCACGGTCGATATTGATACATACGAGTCGTGGTCGGCGTACAAAGATGCAGATATTCACGTTGGCGGCATTTTCTTCGACGAAGCCCCTACGACGCTGTCTTGTCTAACATACATGCGGGAAATTTACCAGCACACCAAATCAACGCTCACAAGGGGTGACACGGTCTGGACAAATCCAGGCACTGTCGTCGACGACCGCTTCTTCGCGGTTGCCGATCTGATCAACACCTTTGAAGACAGTCATGAGAATTGGCAAACCATGGCCCACATACCGCAGCAATATCGCGCCAAGTCTACAGTCATGATACACTCCTATCAAGGATTACCGGCCACATTGAAAGAGGATACAACAGCGGCCGCCGCGGCCGGCTATCATTCTGCACTGTTCACCACGAGACCGGGATACGAGACTCTCTCTTCCATGTGGCATGAGCTCGCCCACCGGACCAACACGCTTGAAACATGAACCATCGGATGTGCACTCCCGCTCTGAGGCTCATTTCTATATGCTTTATTGTCCCGTTTCAACGGTGTCTGACGGGGTCATGATGACTATGGTACAGTACAATGCAGATCCACTGCCTCGGCCATTTCTCCTTCATCCTATATAGACAAATGCCACGCTCGGTAGTCAACGCTATACTTCACATCCTACACGTAGTCAGCCCGATGTACCTTGAACGTCACTCAGGGCGACGCCCCGTTCTTCATGGTTTGATCTTGATAAACGCTCCCGTTGTCGTTGCCAAACAGAGGCTCGTCGCCATTCCCTCCCATACGTGCGAATTCCTCGGGATTGCGGTTGTCCGCCGGCATTTGCTCCTTGATCGTCTCTCGTCCTTTGTTTGTTGGATTCTTATCGTAAACCTTCACTGAAGGTACCTGGTCGTTCTGTGAGAGGTTGACCACCTTGGTAAGGCTGATGTCGTTGATGGAGCTCAATAACGTGCGCTCGCGCTTGGGCTTGCGGTGAGAGAAGTCAAGGTTACCGAGGGCGCCGGTAAGCCCTTCGGTGCTCTCCATGCTGGTCGAGGGGTTGACGACACCGTCATGTCCAGGAGCGCCGCCGACCCTTCCGGTGGTCCAGGGATGCTCAAGACATTCGTCAATGGTTATGCGCTTGTTGACGTCCACTGTGAGCATGCGATCGATCAAGTCGAGGGCTGGATCGCCGACAGTGTCCCAGTAGGGTGACGGGTAATCGAATCGTCCCATCTTGATCTGCTGCGATAGGGTGTATGGGTTGGATTGCGAATATAGCTCGTCGCTGAAAGGCGGAAAACCACACAAGCAAATGTACAGTACGACACCCAGTGACCATACATCAACGGCACGGGTGTAGCGTCGACGGTTGCCTTGCTCGAGAATTTCCGGAGCAACGTAGGATGGAGTTCCGCAAAGTGTCGCGGTGAAAGATTCCTCCCCGATGATTTTGGCGAGACCGAAATCGGCAATCTTGACGCTGAGGTTCTTGTCCATCAGTAGAATGTTCTCGGGCTTGATGTCGCGATGTACAATATTTCTTTCGTGCTAAAAAAAGACGCCTGAGTCAGTACTGTGGTGAGGTTCAGGGTGGATGTTGGGCTTACCATGTATTTGATACCTTGAAACAACTGCACGAAGATTTTCCTGGTGTCGGCCTCGGAAAGCTTCTGCTTCATGACGATCCAATTGAACAGCTCGCCTTCGGGGGCCAATTCGAGGACCATGTAGACGCCATCACGCTCGTTGAAGGTGTCCTTCAGGCACAACATGTTGGGATGAGAGACGCTCATTAGAACGGCGATCTCCTGCTGTAAGCCATCGACCTTTGATTTTTCTTCCTGGGCGCTGTTCGGACCTTTCACTCTCCTCTCGAAGTGCTTGACGGCATACGGGGTGCCGGTGGATTTGTCTGTGCAGAGATAGACGGTAGCGAAGTGGCCTTTGCCCAGGGCGTTTTTGATCTGATATTGTTGACGGAAGCCGCTGGACTCGTGGTTTCGAGGGTATCGGAAAACGAAGCGGGCGGCATTGAGAATGGAAACCTGGTCGCCGTCGTTCAATTCTCTGCGCTTGTTCCGGCCGACGAAAGTGTCGTTGACGTAGGTGCCGTTTTGAGAGAGGTCCTCGAGGACGGCTATGCTGTCGCCCAGTTTGTTCTCGCTGAAAAACAAGCAATGGCGATTGCTGACTGTGGGAAGATCTATGATGCGATCTATGGGTGGGGACAAGAAGTCAGCAAGGGTTCAAGCACCGTACATCAGTCCTGACAGGTCAGCTGCGTGACTGTAGACGACATTTCTACGTACCGCACTCGGGGTGTCTGCCGATCAGATATCCGCCAGCAGGCACACGCTTCGAGACCTTCTGCTTCTCATATTCATCTTCTTCCTTGAGGTATTGATCTTTCCCGACCTGCTTTCTGCCATCCAGAGGATCCAAGTGATCGGGCATGGGGCATGCAGCCCTCCGCTTCAGTACCATTGTGTCTTGACTCACAGGTGGACCGTCGAGCGGAATCAGGTATCCCCACACGCCGTCAGCCTCCTCTTCCTCGACTTGATAACCATAAGGAGCCGGAGTGATGAACTGACTGAAGGGTTGGGTATCGGAAGGAGGTGACTGCAGTTGTGAAGGCAGAGGGGAGGATTCTGGCGTGTGGGATCTGTCTTGTGCAGAGGGTGATGGACTCTTGGTAGATCTCGGCCGTCGCTGGTCACCACCGGATGCGGTAGAGATGTCTTGGTTGGTGACAGGTGAGGGAAGGTGTGCTTGCTGGGAATTGGGGTACTGCTGACTCGAAGGATTGTCGCTACGTCTGGGCTTTTTCATCGATTCATCGTCGCCGGCGGAACCCTGTAGAGAGAATGAGCGCAATGGAACATGTCGAGGAGCTGGGTGAGACGTACAAGGGCTCGCTTGAGACTGCTCTTTTCCGCGGGAGGAACCATTGGAACACTCGACAAGATGGTTCGTTATAGTTTCGCTGAGCGGAGGTAGGTAAGTAGATGGCAGATGGCAGATGGATGGATAGGTGAATAGATAAGGTAGGGCAGCTAGGCAGGCAAGACGATAGGTCCTTCCACAGGATCGCTCGGACTTTGTTCCGACCTCCAACGCGATTCGTAGTGGATATATAAGTCCGAAGCTGCAAGTCCTGATGTAAGCGCGGTGGACGGGGGGCACTGCGGATCGATGTTTTTCGAAGTGGCAGTACTTGTTGTTCGTGATCAATGGCTTGGTTGGTGGAGGGTGGAGAGGGAAGGGACGTGGTTGAGTATGTCGAAAACGCAGAGAGAAGTTCAGAGGTTGCGATAGAACGAGTAGACTAATAATGCGGTACCTCTACCGTCTCAGTCAGTGTACGAATACGGTAAGTTAAGTTACAGACGGGAGGTGACTGGAGTTCATCGAGCCTCGCCTCGCCTCGAACCTGGTGCAGTGTCTTCCCGTCTATTCATTCAGGTCCTTCTGGTGCATCCTGCCCGCCGTCCCGATCGTCAGGCTGGTCTGGCTGTCGAATTGGATCGGACCACTACATGTATAATCATTGCACATTGTGATGGACGGATGTACAGTACACTGCGCGTGTGCACTGGATCAGCTAGGATAACTTACAGTAACAGCGCGTCAGAAGTAGGGTAAGGGTGTGATGTTCTTCTACATTCAACACTTGAAAATGATCGGTCAGGGTCGAGTAGAGGCAGCTCTCAGTAGCAGAAACAGCGAGAGTCTGGATGCGCTCGTCGCTCGGCCTCGACTCCGCGTACAAATTTGGGTACAGTAGCCATCTACATGTATTCGAGCACGTATGGTACTGTACCTGTACAATAGGACTTTGAAACCATCATACAGTACAATTGTGCACATCAATACCCACGCCGCTTATGTCAATGTCACGGTTCGGAATATCAGTAGATGAGTTCGACATAGGTATTCGGCACCTCCAGGAGCTCGCTCGGCTGACCTCTTCTGAAATCTGGCGAAGCTCTCGATTGACGTCGGTGCGCTAGATCGCCGCCGTGAACTTCTGCTCAGGTCCATCTAATGATTTCGAGTAGACTCTGCAAGGCCGCACGTTACGATTGGAAAAGCTTTTGCTGCTGAAAACGCCTGGTACATGTGCAGTCGCTGCCGAACGCGAATCGAACAAGTCAACCTGCAAAGGCCAGTCACCCAAGTACCCCAACAACAACGAGGCAGACTACGAACTTCATGAGATCGACGACGAGGTATTGATCACGAAAGCAGACACTGACGGCGACCTGGACGAGGCTACCCCATTCACTCTGATATACGAGATGATTTATTCTATAACCTACGGAGCTCCTGTGCTGTACTTCTATCTCGACAACAGCGCTGCGAGAAGTCCGCAGCTGGCGAATTTGATGGACAATCTCGTCCCGTCCGTTTTGCGCACCCAAGTCCATCAAGCCGGTGTTTCGGGGGCCATCTCACAGACGGTGAGTCTCAGACAGCCTCACTGCAACCTTGTGCCTCTTTTTGCTGAGCCAGTTGTCCAGGACCACCCAGTCACAAATCTGCCCGTCTGTTTTGTCCATCCCTGCAGAACTCATCAAGTCATGCGGACCGTCTGCGCGAACCAGCAGCTCTCGCCAATAATATATCTCCTGAAATGGATCGCCATCTTTGGCAGTGTTGTTGGTCTGGTGGTTCCTCAAGATCTGGCCAAGAGCGTAGAGGAATCCTATGCGTATGAGCTCGAGCTCTTGCCGACCAAGGGCTCAGCTTGCGAAGCGCACTTGGGCAACGGCATTGGCCTCGGTGATTGACTTCTGCACCTCAGTCATCGTCACTCTCGTCCATTGCCGCATCGTCCATGTCCATTGGTGCTTCATCCTCTTCGTCACTCTCTTCTCTTGCGCGTTTGGTGCCTTGACCTGTTGAGACCGAGTCGTTCACTGCTGTCGCTGGATTCAGACTTGGGGGAGGAGCAAGTGACGGCGGAGCAAGTGATGAAGGCACGCCCGGGGCAGATGGAGCTGGCGCCTCTGCTGGTGGACCTGCAAAAATGGACTGCTGCAGGGTCGATGCTTGCGTCTGCGTTGACACGGCCGCAGCTTCGGGCTGCTTGTAGGTACCGTCCAGCTTGGCGAGCGTGTCGGACTTTGTGTTGGCATATGACAGTTTCTTTCGTAGCCAAGTCAGCCTCAGTTCACTTCACTTGGGATTGTATATCCTTACCATCTGCTTTCCAAAGAACTCGTGTCCCTGCAACGAACGCATCGCTTGAGTGCTTGCCTGCACATCTCTGAACAGCACGTGCGCCTGGCCGCGCATCTTCGTAGTTTTGAGCGTGACGATGTCCAGAATCGGGCCGTAGGGCAGGAAGAGCATGTACAATGCCCGCCTGAGAACATCTTTCTGCAATTTATCTGGTAGATTGCTGCAGTACAATGTCTGATTGGTCGTTTCTGATTCGGAGGAGCACCGTTCGAGCCGCTCGCGGGCGCGAGTGATGCCGCCATGAACAAGGTCCGGAAGTGAGTGCACGTGTGTCGTCGGTCAGCGTGCACTGCTTGTTCGAAGTTGATCGTGATAAATTATTGTTGTGACTCGAGCTACCAGCACCAGACACTCCGACATTTTGCGACATCAATTCTCCAAGCGGCAACGGATTCAGTTTCTTGGCAGAACCGCATCAGAGAGTCTTGGCGTTCATCAGGCCGCAAGCTCCAACATCTGAGTGCCACAAGACGCTCCTTGACCTGCACCACTTGCATGTAATCAGTCCATCAACCAGTCAATCACTCACGCTCAATAATCGCACCGGCAGTCGAGAGTCTCCTGCCTGACATGGCTGCTCCTCAGGTTCACCACTTGTTCCATCATCCAATCGCCGACCACTGCTTTACCGCCGACCGCTCGTCGCTCGCTGTAGCCCGTGACAACAATGTCGAGCTCTACGCCGCCCAAGGCTCTCGTTTCACCTTGCAAGACGAGCTAAGAGGCCATGACAAGACCGTCACTGGTGTTGATATCGCTCCCAATTCTGGCAAGATCGTCACTTGTTCTCAAGATCGCAATGCATACGTCTGGGAGCCTGCGCCCGGCGGATCGTGGAAGCCGACCTTGGTCCTGCTCCGTATCAATCGCGCTGCCACCTGCGTCCGCTGGAGTCCGAGCGAGGCCAAGTTCGCCGTGGGAAGTGGTGCTAGAATTGCCGCCGTCTGCTATTTCGAGGAAGAGAACGACTGGTGGGTCTCCAAACACCTGAAGAAGCCATTGCGCAGCACCGTCACCACCGTCGCCTGGCACCCCAACTCGGTATTGCTTAGCGTTGGTAGTACTGATGGTCACGCCAGAGTCCTCAGCGCCTTTATCAAGGACGTCGAACAGCGACCACAGCCGAGCGTATGGGGCGAGCGCTTGCCGTTCAACACCGTCTGCGGCGAGTTCCTCAATCAAACCGCTGGTTGGGTCAAGGGTTGTGCTTTCAGCCCGTCCGGAGACGCTCTCGCCTTTGTCAGTATGGACTCGAGCATTACCGTGGCTTACCCTGGCGGCGAGGGTCAGCCCCCAAAGGCCGTCGTCAGTGTGAGCACGCAGGCACTGCCATTTGCCGACCTCTTGTGGATTTCTGAGAGCGAGATTGTCTGCGCCGGATATGTGAGTCATAATAGTAACGACCACTTTCCCGTGCACCGCTAATTTGTTCTGCAGGACTGTGCGCCCCTCCGCTTTTCTGGCTCCGAAGGGGGATGGTCACTCGTTGGCTCCCTCGATCCTTCGACTAGTGCGACCGCATCACTTGGCAACCAGGACAGGGAAGAGTCGGCGCTCAACATGTTTAGGCAGATGGACTTGAAGGGCAAGGTCAGAGATGACAGCCAGCTGAAGACGATTCATCAGAACACGATCAACACCTTGAGGGAGCACAAAGGGCAGGCAGGAAACGTCACGCACGTCTCCACGAGCGGCGTTGATGGAAGAGTAGTGGTCTGGACTTTGTGAGTAAGCAGGCGTCTGTACGTGATTTACAGTAGCCTCATGGGACACTCGTACGGCTCGTCGAGAGAAATTCAACTGTGAGGTACTCCTCGATGGAGAAACAGAGCGAGATACGGCCCACAAAACAAGTGTCATACATATCATAAATGTTTTACGGGCTGTTTCGAAATTCCAAATCAATCAAATCTGATGAAGACCTGCTCGTGATCATGAAACCTGTCTCTGGCAACAGCGTACCCCACCCTCAATAGTTGCTCCTCGTAATGATAGGTTTGGGACGCTTCAAAGAAAAGAAGATGGGCATCCCGCACTCGCTCCTTCTTTTCGTTGCGATTCCCTGCACTACGTGTAGCGGCATCGAAGGCGCTCAAGGCCTCTGCAATCTTCGCAAGACGCGGATCGCTTCTCATTACGTCGAGACAAGGCAACTTGTCAAAAACTTGGACGAAGACGTCTTTGTTCGTAGTGGCTACTCCGTATTTGTCCATGTACCACCGTGGGACGACAAAACTCTTCAGATTTGGCAGGAAAGGACTCTGGTACTCGGCGTAAGGACGTCCATCCGGACAGAAAGCGTAGGGAACGGAACTGTGTCGGATCGCCAGTGCATCGATTCCAAACACATGTTGGCGGTAGGCCAGATAGCAGCAAAAAAGGTATAGAGTGCTGGGTAACTCGCGGCTTGCTTCTGGCCAGAATTTCCGGCGGAGGGGTTCTATCATTCTGAGTTCTGGATCGAAACCGATCGGGATGTATTCAGCAGGCATAACGGAGATGAAGCATTCGTAGAAGGCTCTGTTGCAGCATGGGCAGGGAGAGTTCGGGTTCCGATACTGTTCAGCTGGTTACATATTCTGTTTTGCAAGTGTGGGGTGGGTCACAACGCTGTACTTACGCTGGATTCGGTCGGAAGCTGGATGCATGGCGTTCTTGGAGGAGCTTGTTCATTACGAACTGGTGTATGACGCTGTGGTCGCTGGAAGTGGTTAATCGCCCTGGACCTCCTTGGAGGTGGTGTCACGGGCGCGGCTGACCGTCGGGTCTGGGGAACAGGCCGCTGTACAGTCGGTCGAGATCGCAGCTCAAACGGAGGGAGCGTGGTCATTTCATCATACCGGAGGCGTCCCTTGATGAGTGATACCATCTACCAATCTCAGATAGTCCGAATCTGGTACCGTCTCACCGCTCGGAAGAATGATGCCAAATTCGGAGCGCCATGTCTCATGAGACATTGTTGGTTGAACGGGGATGGGTGGTAAAGAGAAGGCGGGAGCAGGAGAAATGAGATGGAGGCGTGGATGGCGATGTCGACGGTGTAGTATGTGACGATACAAGAATGAAGGGTAACATGGTCAGCCTTGGCCCTCTATATAGGACCAGAGGTACATCCAAGATCACGACAAGATCAATCAGAGTCACATGTACTAGACTCAATCTGGATGTGCACGACTGAACTTTCGGGGATACCGTGGCTGGCAAAGCTGGTCGTAATATGGCAGGACGCATCGGGTTTCATGGCCAGTGGCATTTGGTGGTGATGTGGAGACTCAACTACATGTACCTTTCCAATAGTGACCCCACCACGTGACACGGTTGCAGGCATCTGGTTCCTGGATGGCTGGCTAAGGTAAGGTAGTGCCGTGGGGTGAACCGAAATTCAATTTGACAGATTCAGCTCAACAATAAAATCGTATTGATACATGTACATGATATCGTTTGCGCTGACTGAGCATCGCCGAAGATCAACTCACAATAGAAGAGGTCTTCAAGAACCGTATAGGTAGTCCACCGGATCGTCCACGCTGGCCAGACGACCTTGTGGGAAAGGGCATACATGTAGGTCTATGAAACCCCGACGTCTTTGAAATTTCTGCCGTTTCATCGTCCCGTGTGTCCGGCACGACTCGGGCCGATACAGCTAAGGTTAGGTCCGTCCCGTCAACAGTGCTACGTACATGTATCAGGTCTACAACCGAAGCTTATGCTCACCTCACTGCATCACTTATCCACCGCTTGCATAAGGTACTGTACCAGCCCGATCGCTTATACCATGGTAGACCAACAACTAGCCAATCAGCAAGATTTGGCCTGTCGCTGAGACCCAGCACCCATGACGTGCGGGCTGAACCATGCATCATACTATCGCCCGCCCGCCAGCCTCACCGCAAGACTATTATGGTCTTATGTGGGCCGAGTACTTTTTGATCTCTAGCCACAGAACGCGTCAACAATCTTTCGCGTCACTCGGACGCGTCGTTGTCCGTTGATCTTTTGCCCGGTTTTGCGACTCTTCGGTGGCATAAATGTCGGACTCCATCATGTGCTGCTCGACTGTCATTCTTGCTCTCTGCTCTCTGCTGTCTCCGCTTCGCTTCGACTCTTGTTTTTCACTGCTAGACTCCGTCTCCCGAATATATCATCACTCCACTGAGTTTCACCGTCAAACACTCAACCACCTCCCACCATTCCAACTCCCTACCAAAGTTTCACTTTGACCATGGAGGGAGTCAAACAAGAGTTGGATATCGACACGCAAGGAGACTTCGACTATGCCCTCATCAGGAACAATCGAGAACTGCTGGCCCCATACTTCTGCACCCATACCAAGGTCTCCATGGTCAAACGAATGCCCGAGGTCTTCAACAAAAATGGTCAATTGAAGAGCGGCTATCAATGGCTCGACGACTGGAACAAAGACGAGTTGTTCAAAGTCCTTTAAGAGAACCGGTCCATCTTGAAGACCATCCTTGAACCATGCCTGTGGCTCAAGTCGCCGCCGGTCACGTCGCCGTCCAGCAACACTCCCTCCACCTCGAAAAAGCGTGCTTCGTCGCCGACCCGTGATGCTTCAGCCAAGAGACCCCGCACGACAGCTCTACGCAACGCCCAGCCCGCACAAATCGCCGCCAACGAGTCCACCCTTCCCATCGAGGTCGACGACATCGACTGCACAGCTCTATGCTCCGACACAGACCGTTGTGCTCAACAGAGCCCGGTCTCCGCCACCGAAAATATCTCACCGCCAGTGCAAGAGAAGAAGAAGAAGAAGGCAAAGAAAGACAGGGGAGACAACACCCCGCCACAACTGACGAGCGAGCACACACTCAGTCCTCAGGTTTCAATCCGCGAGCAGGAGGGCACGGCTCTACACCCGAGCCGTCTCCGCATGCTGAGTCTAGGCGTAAATGATGCGTCTGAACACCATGCTCCATCCGAGTCAACCATCTCCTACACTACCCGTACAACCCCGTCCGCAGGCCGTGTGATGCTCAAAAACGCGGCGAGGCCTGTCACGGTACACTCTGCAACCTCCACACCCGGCGCTCCCCCGGGCCTGGTGAGGGGTGGAAGCGGCTGGGAAGATTTCGACGCTCCAGCCGCACGGATTAAGATACCGTCTGATACACGCTACAATTCCAGCCGAGGTTCGCGCCCAGAGCAGCACTCATCGTCTCTCGCAAATGCACAACGAGGATCGTTCCGCAGCCCGGACCAGAGTGTTGACAACTACATACCAGCCCCAGCCCGACATTTCGATCGGTCACGAACACCAGGTCGCCAGAACAATGCACAACGCGCCCAGCCCCAATGCGGGTCAAGTTCCATCAACTATACCCCGGACAGGCAGATGTACCAAGGGTGTAGCAACAACATATCGAACAACCAAAGACGCAAACAGCAGCGCCAAGGGAGAGCTTGTTATGCTTAGTCAGGTCGGGTAGTCTGTTCATCCATTCTGCATCATCTATAGTCTATCACATATCACCCATCTTTCTTCATCCATCTTCTACCATACATCTTCTACCATACATCTTCTACCATCCATTGCCCTCCCCAGTGATGCATGTAAACCTCACCCACGCCCCGTCGCATCCATGTTCATCGACGATGCTATGCGATATCTGCATCTGTGCCTCGTGCTTCAGCTCCAATATTTCCAACAAGAAAGCAGGGAGGACATGCGATTGTGAGGCTCTTGAATTCGACGACCTGAGAGACATGCGACTGTTCATGACGCTTCCTTAACTTCAGCCGTCTCCATTCCTTGAGATTCTGGTTTCCAACTTGCATCTTCACGACTATAGATGACCTCATGAACTTGTAATCTTCCTTTGATGATCTCCTTGCCGTTTACGAGATCATTCTCGTCAGCCCTTCTGCCAGCCTCGTCCTCATTCTTGGCCAAACCGGCCGCGATGTGTCTGCTCACTAATCTCTTCCTCGCTACTGCCTCGTCCACCTCCACGAACCAAAGCTCGTCCATCAACTCGGCCGCTTCCCTCCACTCTTTCGCTCCACTACCCAGGCTGAGATAGTTCCCTTCGAACACTAGAATGCGCGCCCATGGGTGAATGGGAATGTCGTCCGCGACCGGGTCCTTGACCGCGTGGTCGAAGCTTGGCGCATATAGCGTCTTACTCTCAGGACAAAGTGGTTCCCTCAATTGCTTGATCAAGGTCAAGAACGCCGGAGCATCAAACGTAAAGGCGGCGCCTCGCCTGGCGTGTGCAGTGTCCGGGTCAGGCATGGCGGACAACTGCTCGCGAGACAGGTGATAGCCGTCCATTGGGACGAAAGCGGCGACGCCATCGTTACTGGCAAGACCCGGCGATCGCTGGTGATGGAGCTCGTTCAGCCGCTTTGCGACAATGGCAGCCACAGTCGTTTTGCCCGAACCAGGTATTCCAGACACTGCTATCATCAGTCGCTGAGATTTGGGCGTTTCGTGAAACCTTGCCCAAGTCTGTGCGACAAGGCGTTCGACTTGACTGTCCATTGCTGTTGCTGTCTCGTCGTGCTGGCGCTCGGTGAAGTCTCAAGGTGGTATTGACAACGACGACGACGACATTGCAATCGCTACCAAGAATTCAAGCTTCTGCTTCGTGCTTATCAGCAGTGGACAGATTGCGTCTGCACAGATCAGCTCAGATCAGATCGGACCGCTCCATTGTTTGCGGCGTTCGGTGGTGTTGGCGGCGTTACGTCATGGGCATTCCGCGCTTCCAGTCCTCTGTCTTGAAATGAATCTTTTATTCTTAGGTTTCTAGGCAACAACGATACTAAAAGGAAACACAAGCGCACAAAGAAAGACATACCACGTCCGTCAACCGTACCCCGTCCCCGAATTTTCTTTGTAAGATTGCTCAACCCGGAAACCCTACGATCTGCGACAACCAAAGAAACCACCACCATGTCTCACGGAGCGCTTCCGATAGATGCAAGGGCATTTTCACGAGCGCTGGAATCTCTTCCCATCGACGCTCTTCACGCTAAAGTGGCGGAAATACAGAACAGCATCTCGCATCTCAAGACGTCCAATGACCAGATGATGCCATTCGCAGAGGAAGGAGATCAGGACTGCAAAGATGCCATGTTCGAAAACCTGGTCGTCATTCGCCGCATGAACGACCGCATACAGTTGCTGCGGGAGGAAGTGGAGCGACGAGGTCTGAGATGGGCAGACGGAGAAGTCGAAGATGCAGAAAACAGAAAGAGACTCCTGACGGATGGAACAAACGGACAGACGATTGGCGCACAGCACGGCTCGCGTCCAGATCAGGCAGGGAGCGGCTCGTTGACGGATCGAGAACTTCACGCCAGAATCACAGCACAGATGGATCAGAACGGACAAGACGGAGAGGACGGAGAAGACGGTGTACACCTGTGAACGGCCATTGGCTCGAAGTCTTGTCGACATCAGAAAGAGCACGGTATACGGAGAGCACGGTATACGGAGAGCACGATACGCTGAGCGTGAAGCGATACACAATTGATTGTTCCAAGCTATGGACCTACACATCTGCCATCGCCACGTCCTCCGTATCTTGCCTCTCGCGCCTCTCGCGTTCTTCAAACAGCTGCTTCACACACCCGAAAGAGCAGGCCTTTCTTTCAAATGGAAGGAACGCTAGAGTAGCAGGCAAGCTAGGATCGCCCGTGTTGCAATACCAGTATTCGATCCATTCTGCTCTTTTGATGACGCAACCTCGTCGACACACGGAGCATGTGTGCAACGGCCGACCTTTCGATTCCAGAGCCATGTTGATCCCTTGCTCCACGCGAGGCGGAACATAGACGAAGAGTTCCGAGGCGGTCGCTTGTCGCAACCAGGGAGATGCCCTGCAAGACTGCACAGCGAGTTCGAACAGCGATGGCGCGTTGGAACACAGGCCAGCGGGCGCCGATGGCGAGCCGGCAAGCGCGGTAGAACCACTAGCCGAAGCCGTATGGGCGAGTCCACGCTGAGATCGAAGGTGTGCGCCGTCCACGTCGTAGTAAGTCACGTCGGTAGAGGCGGCAAAGATTGGTCCAGATTGCGCGTTTGGATTTTGCACCTTGCGCTTGAGCCACTCTTGGGCCGTGCGGAGAAGCATGCTGTACCAGACGTGCATGGAGGAATTCGACGGCTGTGACAAGAGGTAGCGGAGTCTTTGGACCTCTCCCTGAACTTGGAGAACGTTTCTGAACGATAGTTGTGGTTGACCGGCAAGCAAGGCTGACTTGATAGGCAGGAGGAAGGGATTTGGGTGTGTGACGAAGCGGAGCGCCGGACCCTGACGCGGCCGGAGCAGGTACAAGAGTTCGAAGGGGAGCGTCTCGATTTGATTAGAAGCAATGTTCAGCTCTTGCAGTCGGCTCAGATTGCCGACTCGTTCCGAGATGCCCTTTAGTAAATTGTTGCGAAGACTCAGCACCGTGATGTTCTCCAGGTCCCACAGCTCCGAAGGTAGGTCTTCGAGCTGGTTGTTTCCGACAAAAATCTTCAGGTCAGGCGTCAAACGGACGTAGGTGATTTCTGCCGTTCGGTCCATATTATGGGCGCGGATCAGATGCTGCAAAGAACGCACATTGTCGGAGGAGAGGGCCGGCAAGTTCATGTCACTGGCAACGCGTTAGCAGTGTGCTCGCATGCGCTCAAGAATTAGGCACTTGCCTCAAATCCACGTTCTCTTCTCCCAGGTCTACGCATCTCTCCACAATGCGTGCTGCCAGATCCATGGCTTGGGACAGCTTAGGAGGCTCGCGTCGCGGAAGGGCCACGAAGTCGGGCTCATGGCACGGAGGAGGAGACGAGCCAGGAGCGGCGTGCGAATCATGCAGGAAGTCATCAGCTTGACTTGTCATGTCGACAGAACTCTCACTCGCGATCCAGACACCACTATCGACGATCTTGCCCGACTTGCCCGCGTGCTGCGACTTCGAGGCCGAGTTGAGCCACCAAGGCCCTTTGAACAATCTCTTTTTTCTTGGTCCAGTGTAGCTGTCCGACTCGGACGCATCTTCCGAGAAGATTGGGTCGCTGGACTGACTGTCGTAGTCAGGAAAGTGACGCTTGCGAGTTTCGAGCTGCATTGGCGATAGAGGCGGTGAGACTAAGGCGTCTTGAGCAGGTAAGGGAGGGGAAGAGCACATCGCCATGTCGGCGGGTTTTGCGAAAGCTAGCGCAGTCGCAGAGAATGATTCGGAGAGAAAGGAGTAAGACAGGTTCGGGTGAAGATGGTGAGAGAGTGCAAAGTGTGAAGAACGTGGAAACCAGAGCTTCGAGGGCACGCGACGCCAGCGCGTCAGCGATATCTTGGCAGGCTGGGCGGCAGATCCCGAGATCTGGGGCTCAACGGGTACACGTCGACACGTGATATAGAAGCTGCAGCTACCTGGGGTACCCAGGTAGATCTAACCTCGGCAAAGACGTGCGGAGCAGAATCTATTACGTCATGTCGTGTTTCGCGTATCGAACGGGCACTCGCCAGTCGAGGACAGTCATGCTATCAAAGCCGCCTCTACGTATCGATCAACGACGTATTGTTGCAGACTGCTTCTTTGACTCACCACCTCCTGCCCGTTCATTCCAGTTTAATCGAGCAATCTCTGACAAAGCATTTTCCACGAACCAACAGAATCGCACCTACAATCATGACTTCACTCTCATCGCTGGCCGACTACAAGGCCTACCACATCCTGTCCTATGGCACTTTTCTCGGGACGACCTTCTTTCAGTCCTTCGTCGGTGGAATTGTGGCCTACAGAGAGCTGCCTCGACCGATGTTCGCAAGACTGATGGAGGGGACATTTCCGATCTACTTCGGAATTCAGACGGTCCTTCCTCTGGCCATGATGCTCACATACCCCGGACAGACCGTTCTGCAGTTAGGAGGCGAAAGAGTAGGATCCGATTCTGGCATAACGGGGCTGTTCAGCGCGGAAAACAGGTGGACTGCGATGGTACCTCTCATGACCATGCTCATCAGTGGTGCCATCAATACGGTGGTACTTGGACCTGCTACGACGAAGACAATGAAGCAGCGCCATCATCAGGGTTCGTTCCGAATTATCTCGCGCTTTGTGGTGCAAGACTGATGAACCACAGAGACAAGAGACGGCAAGAAAAGTTACGATGCCGGACCACATTCGCCAGACATGCAGAGGCTGAACAGGTCTTTCGCAACACTTCACGGAGTCTCGTCCCTGCTGAACGTGATGGGGCTCGCTTCTGCTGTGTACTACGGGTTTGTGCTTGCAGAAAGGCTGTGATGCCACTGATCAGCACAAAAATATTGGTTCACGTCTCCGAGCTCACTTAACAGAGCAACTCTTCCACTTTCGTTCAGTCCCACCATATTCACATGACTCTACAAATCCGCCGAGAAAAGCATGGAAGTAATGTTTTGGAAAGAGCACGAGACAATCGTAACAGCAAACCGGCTCTGCAGTGCTTTTCACCTTACCCTTACGAAGCGTCGACGATCACCGCGATTCTCGACTCCAGTCTCTTCCGGCAAATCGAGCAACCCACGTCTACATACACTGCTGGGGGTCATTGATCGGCGTTCACATCGTCCAATGACACTACGACCGTATCGTTTGTCAGTTGTAAGAGCAGCGTTGGGATAACATCGTAGACGTCTGGCGGTTCATGGCTTTGTCAATATAGGTGTCTGAGCATCAACGGCACATCTGGGCTATGGTAAACATCTGAAGACAATGTCTTCCTTATCAGCATGGCATCGTACCAGGCATACTTCATTATTCACAATTACTTCCGGAAACCAAGGACTCTGACGTCTGACAAATATCAGAATTGGCTCGTTTCGAAGAAGAAGCGGTGGCATTGGTTCGGAGCACCTGATACACTCGTTCAATGGAGATGATGTCGGCCTCTCATAAAGTAGGACACAATCAATGCCAGACGACTTCAGAGGGTCCTCACCACAGAAGTCTTGGCTCGGGCCAGATTGATCGGTACAGTGCATTCTTTGATGATCATGGGTCTGTAGCTTTGGATATTACCGTTTGCGACAGTCAAGTTTCCGCGTCGCGTTCTACCAGGTCCATCAATCGAGCATGCAGGAGCCCACTTCGGCGAACCACCCGAACATCACCTGGTGATGCGGCGATTGCCTGTCAACGTCGTTGGATATGATGGTGGACCTGTTCTAGAACGCTTAAATCACCATTTATGTAAGAGCCATGTTAGTTCCCTCCTCGGTCTTTCTCGGAGCTTTTAGAGTACATTACCTTCATCGACCTTCATCGGGTACTTTCGAGCCTTGACAGTGGAGATAGGCTGTCCATCACACGGGACGCATCTGCCCGGCATGAGTCCAAGCTCCACGCGCGGTCAAATGTGCGTTATGCTGTCAGCTTGTCATTCCACGGCTGTTCATCGACTGCCGCCATGGTGCCTCCGACCTAGTTGCAGTCGCTCCCTTACCCGCCGCTGCATCTCGTATATATCCTTGACCAGCTCCTGTGTAACAGTCACCAGTCCATCGCGACGCTCACTGTTCATGCTCTTGTATGCACACTTCCGCGCAGAATTAGGAATGCCGGCGCCACGATAAGAATTGTGGAGTTTCTCGCAATGCACATTAACCGTTGACTTGCCATGACCGAATCAGACAATGATGAATTCACGGCACTGAGACAAGGTGTACGGCGGCGCACTGAAGCCATGAGGCACTGGATCAGTATGGACTATTTTCTAGACATCGTCGGTAACATCGTCGGCAAAGGGCGAAGAGACTTCGCTAATACGTAAATACGTCCCAATAAGGTCTAAAGCCTCGTCGCCCCTCCGCGTATGCAAGATCAGCGTCGGATCTTCGAAAGGCCTCCTCCCCTTTGGAAAATATCGTCCAGAACACCCTTAAGTCTCAAGCTGGGAAAAGGCTAACAAGCACGTAGTATCAGCGCACATAGATGCTTTACGGAAGAAGCATGGACTCGAGACCTCAACGCAAGATGGTGTCTACGTTAACCATGCTCCGGTCCATATCAGGTCGATCGACGAACGTGAAACTTAGTACTACAATTGGAACCGGACGAGAGATATTACATGGGGACGACGCATTCACGATATCCATGTTGATGAGAAGAACGAAAGCAAGATGATGCGAGCCTTCCAACGACCGTGCAAGGTCGCGCGGGGTATGAAGACTCAGTAGGCTCAATACGTCGTTGCGCAACACACCCACAAACATTCTCGAAGTGATGGTACGCCTCGGATGACTTGCTGTTGGCGGCATCGCAATCGATAACGTGAAGGTGGTAGTTAGGGACTTTCTATCAATGGCAAGACTGAGTGATTACCGCTGTCAATGCGAACAGCTGGCGAAAGTTGGATTCGCAACGCGCTAAGCGCATGTTCACTAGGGACCATTCTTTCGATGCCTTGGAAGAGCTCGAATGCATCGCGCGAGCTCACAGTATCGGACAAGAAAAACCCGTCTCTGGCTGCAGATTCGTGGTGGACGAAATGTACTTAACAGGCTGAGCAGCACCTTCAGTAAGAAGCTGTATTACACGGCGCGCATCATTGAAAGAAGGGTTGACCGGGTATTACTATCAGACGAGTCAGTCATATCAAAAGCTCAGACCGGCGCCTGGATTCGCCTGTTTGTAAACACAACATGATATGTCAGAGCAATAGAACTTCGATATGACAGTATTGAGCTGCATGGTCAACAAGCAGCTCTCAGATCATAAGATAGATACCATAAAGCGCTCAGCTTCTTGCACGGTAGGTACGTCGTCAGTACCACCGTACTGACGTTCTGCAAATTGGTTCATCGTCATCTACTGTGTCACGTATCTAGATTGTGGGGCGGTGATGTGGGTGAAGTGCATAGTGGTGGCCGAGGTCTGACGAAAGACCTGCTAGAGACCCGTATCGTGAAGAAGTCGGCAACGACCAGAGGTATGGGTGGGTGGTATGGTGACCGATGTGTTTTCTATCGTGAAGCACCTCGAAGTAAATAGAGTATTGCATTGCGTGAAAGACTGTGGTCTAGGGACCGCGAAAGAACCGAGGGTACTGGAGGAATGGCGAGTGATCGGGCACGGATCATGCGGTAGAGCGGATGAAGCAAGGCTAAACAACGAAAGACGTGCTATTCAACCTCGCCAAACAGAAGAAACCGAGGAGCCTCAGATGAGCCTGCTGTGGCCAACCATGCCTCACGGCTTGATCGGAGGATAGCAATTCTGGGGCGGGCGAACGGAATGACTTGACGACCCCACCGAAGTCAGATTGCCTGCATGTGTGGAATGTGACAGCAAGAGTGCATTGAATCACACGGTGGTTGAAGCGGGAAGCGAACTCCGACTGTCGCGATGCACAGGAAGGAGACGCCTCGGGAAGTCTCCGTTACTGAATGCAGTCTTCCAGTAGTAAAGTACTGCTGCTTTCGGTCGGGAAGGTCCTCAGAATTTCCAAGCCGGTCCAAAAGCGAGTCCAAAGAAAGTAATATAGTCCTGTGCGAACACCCGGGCTCCCTTGGCGCGCCTTCGTTACATGTAACCACGTATTATCGCAATGAAGTCATTCGCGATCCAAGTTCGCCTGATCATCACCCGGTGGTGTTCACTGTCAACGCCAACGGGGACAATCAACAATAGTTAGGAAACCCTGACGAGCTGGATCTTCCCTACCGCTCGAACGAGAACTTCATGATCTGGTCGACGCGACATTGATCCTGTCCCCAGCTGGCGAGCATCATGCCAACACTGTTCGACTCGCTGAGACCATTCTACAGCGGATGAGACCGAAGAGCGAGCCCGTTTCCGTTCTGAAGGTCAGTACTCCTCTCCGTGCTGTTCAAAGTGCCGCGATCATCATCAGTATCCAGCGACCCGTTTGCCAACGTACTGTCCTGTGAAAACTCTGTTCCCATCGCTAGCGTGCGCGCGCTCGATGCCATTGCTTTGTTGCTGCCGCCTGACTAGCCATTATTGAACCTCGCCTCGAGGCTCTGTGTTGAATATTCCGATGACCGGCGGTGAAATAGGCTTCTGCTCCTCGCTGCGGCGTTGCACGCAGGCCAAAACTTGCTTTCCATCACTTGACTTCCACTTCAACACCATGCTCGTTATACGGGTTAAGGACATTCCTTGCTGTTTTGTTGCCGGTGCAGTCGTGAGTAACATGGGCCTTGCATGATGTTAAACTGGTATAGTCTTGTCCTGGAAAGGCAAGGTATCGTTATCTCGGAAGACACCACATCTGTACGAGGACCGGTCGGAACACCATGCTGTGCTGTTCATGGATAGCTGTCATACATGGCCTCATTTCTTGAACTTCCCTGAACACAATCAGTCGAAAAGCTTCTTAGAGCTGTGAAGCAGCAACGTCGTTCTTCGGTTTCTTCTAGGGCTGCAGTAGCAGGTTTGAAAACAGGGTTGAACTGCCGGGAAGAAGACGTTCGGATTGTTGCCCGCTCGGGTCTGCTCAACAACGTTCCAAAGGCATCGTTCTACTTTGGTCCAGGTATTCCTTCATACTTTGGTTGCATTTGAACACCACAATCGAAAGTCGTATGGGGTGCAACGTGAGTTTGGTATTGGCAACCGCAGTTTCCGCTAGTGCCGGCGGTATCCACATCATTGACATTAGAATCTGGGCGTGTGAGATCCGAGGACTTCGAGTTCCGTCGGCGCTGAGACTTTGAGCTTGCTCAACGATACGACACGGTGACACGGTCATGAGGCGTCCGTACCTTAGCTCCCAACCACAGTAAGTCAGTCAGGCCCTTCTTTTGGCCAGGGGCTTCCTCTTCCCAACAGACACATGTGGTGAAAATGTGATAATACCTTCGTTGAACTCGATCGCGGTCTTAGAAGGCCGCTGACTCTCATACCATTCCTCGAAATCAATCTTGGCACCCTGTCTGATCTTCCACGTGTCGATTGAGCCGACCATCAAAAGGTCGGTTTTTCGTACAGCCGGATATTGTCAAACAGTGGCCTGCAAGCAAGTCGGATCGGATCGAGATCTCCGTCCGCAACGGGCCGTGCTCTGTCGAGGTGGTCGTCGAGAGCGACATTGCGCAACGACACGTAGAGCGCAACGCCTGCAGCGGCTCTATGGAGAGCCCGATAGAGTGTGCCACAATGGCCTTGTCATTGTGCAGAAGTATCCGAAGCGCGATGTAGCCTACGAGGTAGACTAGAGCTGCTGTCGAGTGTGTGTTCGTACACTCATGCCCTGTAAGATGAGACCCGATCGAGGGCGATCTTCAAAAGGTCGATATCCCTAGCTGCGCAGTCATCTTCGTTCTTCTGGCCGCTGTTTGATGTCGATCGCAGGTGTACTCGGAGCACGTCCTTGTGTGGAAATATTCGGGTCTTGTGCTTTACCCGGCACTGGACAATGAGTCTTGTAGGGATAGACCTGTTCGATTGCCATTGTGATGGTGAGGAGAGAAGCCTCAAATCGGCCCTGAATGGCTAGGTTCCACCATGCCACTCGTGCTTGACCGCCGACGTCTCTGGAACCAATACTACTCGATTCTCTTGTGGCTGTGTGACTGCTATGGTCGAAAAGGACTATGCTGCCGGTTTTCAAGGTGAGAGTGATGAGATCTGTCAACGCAATGCAGCGCTGCTGTACCGCGGTTCGAATGAAATACGTCCTCGCACATTGACCGCGAGTTTCCTCGAGAGAGTGATGGATCGCAACTCAGAGTGATGGATCACAGCTTGTCCGGCGGGATGTTTTGGCGGCTCAGTTGTTATCGAGAATGTGGTTGCATCCTTCACTCGAAGGCTGGGTCCCAAGCTCTTTCTGCTGCTGGTCTAGTCTTATAACATGCTTCAGTGAAGACTGGGTCCACTTCTGCGTTAGGCTGGGTGATGTGTGATCCGGTTGAGCGTCGTCGCACAGCGGCAGTGACGTACGTGAAAGCGGCCATGTGCGTAAAACCGAGTGAAGTGAAAAATTTAGTAGAGGTTGTAAAAAGACCGTGGAAGAGATAATTGAAGATTTCTTCACGTCTTGGCACAAAACAAGTCCGCCGGTGGATCCCTTAAATACTGACCCACAAACGCTTGCTCCTTGCAGAAGGCGCTAGTCACAGAACGCGTCGAACACGTCCGAATGTATATGGAGGGCGAATATCATCGCATGTGCAAAGCTCGAAGTTGTCTTTGGAGTACTGTCATTTGCATATCAGTGTCGATGTATCTATGACGAGGACAAGCGTTGCTCTGGAAAGCACACCATTTGTAGTAGTAATGAGCCCGATTCGGGGATACCATTCCTTTTCTCTGGCGATTTATGAATGTGCAACTTCACGGAATGCTCGCTAGATATCAGTGATCACCAGCAACGTCTCCATAATTGGTGATTAATGTTCGCGCTTACGGCGACGGCGTGGCATTGTCTTGCACAACTGACACCGCGTTCTTACAAGCTGATCTTGCAACACACCTTCGTCCTGTTCAATCCTGTAGGTTCTTTCCGCAGATTATTCATGCCGAGCATGGTTTGTTTCGGCGTCGGAAGACATCACGCAATAAGCTGTGATCAACCTCAGTCAGTCGCAGTGGGAAGGTCCTTGCGCATATATTCCACGATATTCTGTGCAAAATTTGTTCTACCCAAGCTACGGAACGGTTCTTTCACTTCCTCTCGTGGTCGTGTGGACCTGCTTCGCCAGTGTCTGATTTCGCGACTGTTTGATCGGCTCGCGCGTCCCCAACGTTAACGAGCATTCTAGAAGCAGAAGCCCGAGTACATGTCCCCACTGGTCCGCAGATGCGTCATCCTGACGGAATCGGCCCACGTGCAGTACGGGAAGCTATCAAGCTCTGACCACCGTGAGCTCTGTCGGCACGTGCCTACAAATAATACGTCTTCACATTGATACCTGACACTCCGGCTGGGCCATACATATGCCAACCACTGCTCGTGATTGAGACGAGTGCGGCCCTTGCAACAGCTCTTTTGACCAATGTTCTCATGGTACTGGTCCTGGCAGCTTGCAACATACATGGCCGGCATGTTGTAAGATGGCGCGTTGTCATATCTATGGCTCTCTACATGTCCGCCAACTCGAGGTACACAGTGAACATGGCGCTCGATCATCACCAGGAAAAGGTTCATCGACCACACGAGAATGCGCAATAAGAAAAGGCCTCGGCCGATGAAGAAGCTACTTCCCATCGCTGTTAGTTCCCGACTCCTCAGTTCGGCTATCAAGTCGCATACGGCACGAGGGTCGCCTTTCTCGTCCTCCATCTTTCGCAACCAAACGTGGCTGGTGCGCTCGTCGATCGCTGATTTCATCTCCGGCCGAAGTTAGGTTTCAAAAATGCTTGTGACATGGCGCCTACAGCAGAAGCATGTTATACGTGTGCCCAGGGCATGGATAGTGTTTCTCGTTCGCGATACTGTTCGACTGTACTCAAAAGTGAAGAGTCCTTCACATCATGCGGTTTGACGCTTTCCACTCCTAGAGTGTTGCATACATCTCAATTGCATCGTCCTACGCTTTCACTTCTCACCTCCGGCTTCGACATCCGCCCCGCAGATATCGCGCTCCTTCCACTTCCTAGACGCTAGAACTGTCGGACAAGCAGTTTGTACAAACGCCAATTGCCTGTAGCTAATGCAATACAAGGGGCCATCTTTGTCGACGAACTTGCATGGATCGATTGGCTCAGCTGCCTCCCTTCGATCTCTTCCGTTCTTGACTGTTCCGATCAAAGCAGGCGCATTCAAGACGGTCGACATCAGCGCGAGGAACGTGGTGCCGCAGCTTCAGACTCTCCTCACGCGCTTTGGGAACTGAGAGAAATGCGCCTGGAACAGATCGCGAATGGGCCAGCCTGGACTCCAACTGATCGCTCAAGCTTTTCCAAGGTGAGTCTTGAGCTTGCGCAGGGTATCGGCTTTCACTGTCCAAGGAAGCTCGACATCGTGATCGATCGCCCAACTCGGTCGGGAATTGATCTATGTGCAAGTTCTCAACAAAGAGGATGAATTATACAACGATGCGTGGTTTTCTTTTGTTTGCTCGAACGCAAAGTCGACTGTATCCGACAGGGTCGAGCAGCAGGTCAGCAGGTGGATCGACCAATGATACGCCTTCTTGTCACCGAATAGTGACCTCGACCGATCCCGTAACGAACTAGACCTGCTTCATGGAGGTATTGCTAATATCACAATATCAGTAGGGATCCGTGCAGTATGGTTCCCCGGTCGCAAGCCTCCGTGTCCTCGAATACAGTGGTCCGGACTCCGAGTCTCCGTCATTCCATCGATGACATGCGGGTGATTAACCTCCCGATTTGGCTGCATCGCGACAAGACCGAATTTCTAGTCGACCTATTCGAGGCGATCGGAAGGCGATGGCGCAAACCAGTCCTTCATGCATTTGACGGACCGTCCCGGCAGGTCTCTGTATCGGAGCTGGCAATCGTTAGACACATGGAAATGATTACTTCCTCTTACAGACACACTCTGATCGACTCATCTATGAATCTCTAGTCACCCTTCACGTTCGGCAAGCTGGTTAGACCAGGGCTTCGCCCCACAGTGTCGAATATTAGACTGGGAGTCGTAGGGTCTCATTCATTAACGTTGCTGGGTCGCACATCAGGTTTCTTCCACCTGTCGAGGATCGTGTTGCTGCATGGCCCGTCTGAACCCGGGAAGACAACGTTATGGTTAGCTGAAGGTTCAGGCCAGACGTGTATCAATTAACAGAGGAAAGCCGAGCGTTGACACAAGAGACACCAGTCCGATTGGGAGTGCAGTTGGCAGCGGTCGCTCATACAAGTCGACCCAAGCAGCCTGCTTAGTGAATTCTTCGCCGAAACCGGAAACCTAGTCGGCCGGACTTTCGAGGCTCAACAGTCACGGTAAGTTAATACTCGGTATCTCCTCTTCGTCTTCCTTGATAAGATTGACATCGCAGACCAACCGGAGATTGTTACGAGGGGCGGATATTGATCGATGGGTTTGAAAGTATGTCTTCCCCGTGAACCCCCTGTAAGGGCACTGATGATCTTCCAAAGCGACGAACCAGCTTCTTACGGCCATCGATGGACAACAGGATGGACACTCTGCTTGTTGAATCATAACACAATACAAGTTGACATGACGTCGTACAGGACACTGCTTTCTCGAGTCGCGTCAATATGAAACAATACATACAAATTGTACGCGTTGCGATCGACACCGCATCCTCTGTCCAGATAAGCACACGCAACAGTTGAACTCGTTCTGCTGTCAAGGTGCATCAATGCTTAGTGGAGAGCGGAAGGTAAATCCCTGCATCGGCCGTAACAATGTCCCTCTTTGATCATCGGTACTTCTTGGACGAAGTTGCTGCCGAATTGAAGAAGTTGACGGCAGGAGCCGATTGGACGAATATGACTGAGCCTTCCAAGGTCTCAATCGGCACTGCGATGTAGACTTCTGATTGAGAAATGTCAGAGCGGCGCGCACGGGAATGGCGAGAATGAAGGATAGAACAGCGACGCGAACCAGAATAGGGTGACTATGCCAGCGAAGGTCCAATTATATAGCCGAGGTCAGTCAATACGCAGTCGATCAAAACATATCTGCATTTGGTGTTTCTCATGAGTAAAATGTATCCCAGATCTCTGAAATTGAGCATTGGCACGTCGACTTGCAGATGGCTAGCCTAAAGCAACCATGGCAAGGATCGCATGCTCGAGACATACAAGCGCTATTCTGTACATGAGACAGGGATGACAAAGGGTGAAATAAGTGCAAGACACTTTCCCCTTAATCTCGGTGCTACCCAAGCATGTGTATCCACCGGTTTGAGGTATATGCCAACTTTGTCTTCGTCTACGATTTCAGAGCGAAACAGAAGCTATCCAGCAGTCGAAGTATTAGTTATCTCGGTAAGAATCATGAGATACGCAAGCGTCTATTGGATGCCTGACCTTTCTTCTCTCAGGGCATCCATAGAAAATACTCATGTTCATAGCTAGGTGCCGTAACAACCAATGATCCATAGTTCCGAGTGAGACACGTGCAGTCCCTACCAACGGCAACTGTGACGATACAGGATAGATTGAGCATGGCTATGAAACTCCCGCAGCGACGCCCCAGAGCGCTACGACAATATTGCACATTTTCAAGCTCACCGAAACTAAACTCACGGACCAGCACCTCCGTAAGTGATTTGTGAAGAGTCAACGCTGATGTTAATGTAATCAGATCAGAGCCCGAGACTAGAAATCTGAAACCATCCAGCGGAACCGCTTACTATTACTGACCAACACCAACGATGTCTGAGCAGTTTGACAACATGATTTGTTGTCACAAGGAACGAGAAATAGAGCGAAGGAAATACTGGCGGACTCAGGAGAGAAAATCCTCGAAATAGCAGAAGAAAGTTGAGCAAGGAACATGAAAAGATGCGATTGCGGACCAAGCAGACTTTTGGCAGCGTCGGGAAAACTATAATGGGAGGTTGTCACTATGTGTTCAAAGAGAGACTGGAACAAGGAGCGCCTCAGCGTCTGAACTGGCGCACAATACATTGCATGGCCTGGAGTTTCCTGAGAGAGATCCAGGATTTGGGGTTCGGCCGCGGGCACGGTCTCCCGGGCCCCCTGATCACGCAGGCGCCGGGAGTGAGGACCGACGTCCCCGGGGGTGGGCTCTTGGGCACGGCCGGGGGCGCGAAGTGCTGGAACCTCAAAACATCGACTGGATGATCGC